>Ga0123355_10003766_pt1 | contig 21928 bp, 20 predicted proteins | sample TergutEmb28metaG_3_FD_89872 | JGI IMG/M metagenome (GOLD analysis project Ga0123355, IMG submission 89872) | Embiratermes neotenicus P1 segment gut microbial communities from Petit-Saut dam, French Guiana - Emb289 P1 | ecosystem: Host-associated > Arthropoda: Insects > Digestive system > Gut ... | reverse complement strand
ACTTTCCGCTGGCAGTGATACACAGCGCCCAGCATCATCAGGCTCACCAGTTCTCGGGCATCCTTTGCCTCGCCCAAGGCACGCTCTTGAAACAGTGGCTTCAACACATAGTCGTCAATCAATTGAGAGCTGACCATGCCGTCGATTGACGCGACCGTTACACGTAATGAACTGTTTTTTATCGTGATTTCATTGAAGACAACGTCAGGATTTTCAGGGAACTTTTGTCTAAAGTACCCGGCTGAGATTTTTTCGTCGTCCATCGCGTCCTCCTTCGATTTGCTTTTTGATATTATTTGCCTGAAAAAGAAAAATATCGCCCAAAGGCGATAAAAGAAAAAATTGTCTATTCAGGCAATAAAAGGCAAGAGGTGCGCAACGCGCACCTCTTGATACTCTATACACTTCCCCGTGCCGCACCGATCGCTGTTGCGAACACCGCGTGGGGCGGGATCACAAAGTTCAGCCCGTACAGTTTATTAAATGTCGATTGCATTTGCAGTGCCTGCGGAAACGTTGTCAGTGTGCCGATAAGCACCACGTCGCGTATCGTATCGTTCCGAGCGGCGAAGACAGCAAGCATCCCCGCTGTTTGGAATACCATATTCAGTATACCCTGCGCAAGATCTGCTTCAGTCGCTGTGCTTTTAATTTTGCCGAAATTCGCGGCAGTCAAATCCGGCGGCAGGGATGATATTTCACTGCCGATGATGTCGCTGACCAACAGGTCAACGTTGGACAGGCTGCCGTTTTCAGCCATCGCGATCACTGCGTCAATGTCGCTTTTGTTCAGCATTTGAGAGGCCAGCCCAACAATCGTGCCGCCGCCCATGCCAGAGCCGCCGATATGGACAATCCCTTCCGGCCCGGCACGAACGAATGCCGTGCCGGTGCCCAGGCTCACGACAAGTGCTTCTTTCAGGCCTGTCAAGTACAATGCCCCGTGGCCGATGGCCAAAAACTCATCGACCTTAGTCGTCGGGATCCCATATATCGGTTCATCAATAAATGATGCGCCGACACCGGTCAGGGCGATTTTCGATACATCGACTAATTTTACATCGGCAACGCGCAAATAATTGCCGATGGCTCCGTAAAGGGACGTGATTTGATCTGCCGCCCTGACTTGAAGCGTGCCTAATAATTCACCGTTCTCAAACCCGACAATCTTAGTCGTTGATCCGCCGACGTCTACCCCTAATACGATACTCAAGCGCCTGCTTTAATCGTTGCCATCAGCTCGCCCGCTTTGACGGATTGGCCTGCGGCGGTGAGCACTTCGTCAACAATACCGGACGTGCGCGCGACGATGTTTATCTCCATCTTCATCGCTTCAACCACGGCCAGGACATCATTTTCCGCCACCTTGTCGCCGGGTTTTACGTTGAATTTTGACACCATGCCCGGGATAGAAGCGCCCACGTGGTTTTTGTTTTCCGGTTCCGCCATAATTGCTTGCTTCACAGTGGAGACGACAGTCGGATCAGCGACTGAGACTTCACGGCGCATGCCATTCAGCTCGAACTGGAAGTTTCTTGTACCGTCGTCATTCGTCTCCCCAGTGCCGAGGTATTTTATCACCAGCGTCTTGCCGTCCTCTATATCCATCCGCGTTGTTTCGCCGTAGTTCATGCCGTTGAAGAACACGCTGCTGGATAAACTGGAAACGGCACCGTATTCTTCGTTATGCTTGTAGTACTCTTCGACAACTTTCGGATAAAGATACCAGGAAATGACATCCCGGTTTGTCGGATTCGGCGTGAATTGTTTCATATGCTCAAGCCCAGCTTTGAAGTCCACGGGATCCAATAATTCGCCCGGCCGGACTGTGATCGGCGTTTCACCTTTCAGTACGACTTTCTGCAGTGCAGGCGGGAAGCCGCCTTCCGGCTGCCCCATCATGCCTTTGAAGTAACTGACGACAGAGTCAGGGAATGCCAAGTGTTCCCCGCGTTCGACGATATTTTGCGGCGTCAGGTCGTTCTGCACCATGAATATCGCGAAGTCGCCGACCATTTTTGATGATGGCGTGACTTTAACAATGTCACCCAGCATTTCGTTGACTGTTTTGAACATTTCTTTGACTTCTTCAAACCGGTTACCCAGTCCTAAAGATTCCACTTGCGGCTTAAGATTTGTGTACTGCCCGCCGGGGATTTCGTAACGGTAAATTTCTGTCATCGGGTATTTAAGCCCGCCGTCCAGCTTCTCATAACGATCCCTGATATCCGCCCAGTAGTCGTCTAAAAGCTGAATCCGCTCTAAGTCGAATCCGGTATCGCGCTCCGTCCGTTGCAGGGACGAGACGATGGAACCCATCGTTGGCTGCGATGTGAGTCCCGAAAGCGGGGACATTGCGGTATCGACGATATCGACCCCGGCTTCAGCCGCCAGCATGTACGCCGCGATCTGACTGCCGGAAGTGTCGTGAGAGTGCAGATGGATCGGTATCCCCAGTTCGCCTTTAAGCGTTTCCACCAGTTTTTTCGCGGCGTACGGTTTCAATAGGCCGGACATGTCTTTGATTCCGAGGAAATGGCAGCCGCGCTTTTCCAGTTCTTTGGCGAGGTTGACATAGTATTTCAGTGTATATTTATCCCTTGTCGGGTCTAAGATATTGCCTGTATAGCATATTGTGCCTTCACAGATTTTGTTCTGCTTTATGACTTCTTCAATCGCCAGTTCCATTCCCGGCAGCCAGTTCAGCGAGTCGAACACGCGGAACACGTCAATCCCGGTTTTAGACGCCTCCTCTATAAAAGCGCGGACAAGGTTATCCGGTGCATTTTCGTACCCGACTGTGTTCGCACCGCGCAACAGCATTTGGAACATGATGTTCGGGATTTTTTCCCGCAGTTTGTCAACACGCTCCCACGGGTCTTCGTGCAAGAATCTGTACGCAACATCGAACGTCGCGCCGCCCCACATTTCTAATGAGAAGCAGTCGCCCAGAATATCGCTGGTGGCTTCGCCAATGTCCAGCATGTCGCGGGTGCGCATACGCGTGGAGAACAGCGATTGGTGCGCGTCTCTCATCGTTGTGTCGGTAATCAGCAGCTTTTTCTGTTTAAGTACCCAGTCAGCCACGGCTTTTGGGCCGTCTTTGTCAAGCATTTGCTTCAGCCCCAGGCCGGGGACATTTTCAACCGCAGGTATGCGCGGGTCGTTATACTGTGGGCGATCCCCCATAGGATCCGCTACTTGAACGTTGGCTATAAATTTCAACGCTTTGGTCGCCCTGTCGCGGGATGTGACGAAATCGTACAGCTCTTTCGTATCATCTATAAATTTCGTATCACAGCCACCCTCTTTAAACACCGGGTGCGACAGTATGTTTGCCAGAAACGGGATATTGGTCTTCACACCGCGAATGCGCAGCTCATTGATCGCCCGCAAAGCTTTGCGGCATACACCGGCGAATGTGTTATCCCATGTGCAGACTTTGACCAACAGTGAATCATAATACGGCGAGATGACGGCCCCCGTCACAGCGTTGCCGCCGTCAAGACGTACGCCGAATCCGCCGCCGGAGCGATATGCTGTGATTTTCCCTGTATCCGGCGCGAAGTTGTTGGCCGGGTCTTCCGTCGTCACGCGGCATTGTATCGCGAAGCCGTTCAGTTTGACGTCTTCTTGAGAGGTCAGGCCGATTTCCGGGTGAGAGAGCGGATAGCCCTGGGCAATCAGTATCTGTGACCGCACAATGTCGATACCGGTCACGAGTTCTGTTATCGTGTGCTCCACCTGAACACGCGGATTGACTTCGATAAAATAGTGCTCACCGGTCTTGCCGTCCACCAGGAATTCAATGGTTCCGGCGTTGACATAGTTGACGCTTCTGGCGAGTTTCAGTGCGTCGGCGTATATCCGCTGGCGCGTTTCTTCCGGTACAGAAAACGCGGGAGTGAATTCCACGACTTTTTGATATCTGCGCTGGAGAGAGCAATCCCGCTCGCCCAAGTGCATCACGTTGCCGTGTTCATCGGCCAGAATCTGCATTTCGATATGTTTCGGCTCTGACACGAATTTTTCGATAAAAATATCACCGCTGCCGAATGCTTTTCTTGCCTCGCTGGAGACAAGCTCAAACGCTGGTTTGACTTCTTCCGGGGTTTCGCATTTTCTCATGCCTTTTCCGCCGCCGCCGGCGGCTGCCTTCAGCATGATCGGCAAGCCGAACTCCATCGCTTTCTCCAGTGCCTCATCCGCGTCTTTCAGCGGAGTCTCAGTACCGGGAATTGTCGGTACACCGCACTCTCTAGCGATGGCTTTGGCGTTGAGTTTGTCGCCCATCTTTTCCAGGATGTGCGATGGCGGGCCTATGAATTTGATTCCGGCATTTTCACAGGCTCTGGCAAAGTTGGCGTTTTCCGACAGAAATCCGTATCCCGGGTGAATGGCACTGACGCCGCGCTTTTTAGCCAGGTCAATGATAGACGGGATGTCAAGATAAGCCCCCAACGGGCTCATATTCTCGCCGATCATATATGATTCATCCGCCTCTGTCCGGAACAGGTTCAATGTATCTTCGTTTGAATACATCGCCACAGTGGAAAGGCCAAGGTCACGGCAGGCCCTGAAAATCCGGATGGCTATCTCTCCTCGGTTCGCTGCAAGTACTTTCTGAAACTCGGGCATATTTTACTTATCCTCCTAAAATTATATATTAAAAATCCGTTTCGCCCCGCGAAACATGATAAAAATGCAAGAATCGCTGACGTAAATTTCATTATACGCGATTTATCAACAAAGCGCAAGCGTTAATTTTTGTGGAAAATAGCTAAACAATGCGGAGATGTGGGGGGAACCGTATTTGTCTGCAGTGCCATGCAAATCAACGGGCAACACAGTTCGCCCCTACAACGACAGCAAATAACTCTCCAAAATCAAGGAAGCGGCGACGGCATCTACTGTTTGTTTGCGTTTTTTGCCCCTTTTGCCGGCTTCCGTCAGGATTCTGTTCGCACTCATGGTCGTCATGCGCTCATCCCAGGGGATGACGTCTATATCGCATTCGGCCTTTAGTAGTGTCATCAAATCTTCACTCTTCTGTGCACGGAATCCGCTGGTACCGTCCATGTTTCTGGGGTATCCGACGACGATGCGCCGCACCGCTCGGGCGGATGCCTCTTGCGCGATCAGTGCGGCCAACGCCGCGGGATTTTTCTCCTGAATCACCCACGCCTCGCCCGCGATGGTGCCTGTGGCGTCGGACACGGCCAGTCCGGTTCGCACATCTCCGTAATCTATCGCTAAAATTCTCATGATTTGATTCTCCTTTGTGGGGAACTATTATATCACACTTGCGCCTTGAAGCAAAATATGGTAATATACTAAAAAATTAAATTATAGGATGGATGGTCTTTACACATGCTGGAAAAGCTTGTCGCAATAGAAGAAAAATATCAGGAACTGGAAAACAAAATGCAGGATCCGGAGGTATATTCCGATCCTGCCGTCTACGCTAAATTAGCGCGGGATCAGAAGGAGATTGAGCCGGTTGTCACCGCATTCAGGCGGTATGAAAAAGCCAAACGCGATGCGGAGGGTGCGCGGGAGCTTTTGTCTGACCCGGATCTGAAAGAGATGGCACAAGAAGAATACAGTGCTGCCCAAGACGAGATGGAGAGATTGGAAGCGGAGATTAAAATTCTGCTGCTGCCGCGTGATCCTAACGATTCTAAGAATGTTATCATCGAAATCCGCGGCGGTGCGGGCGGGGAAGAGGCGGCGTTGTTCGCATATAATCTGTATCGCATGTACACCATGTACGCCGATTCAAAACGCTGGAAAACGGAAATAGCCAACTTGAACGAGACAGAGCTTGGCGGCATTAAAGAGATCAGTTTTATCATAGAGGGCGATGGCGCATACTCCAGGCTGAAATTTGAAAGCGGCGTGCACAGAGTCCAGCGTGTGCCGGAGACAGAGGCGTCGGGCAGAATCCACACCAGCACCGTCACCGTGGCTGTATTGCCAGAGATGGAAGAGGTGGATTTTCAGATAGACCCTTCGGATTTGCAGATTGACACGTTTAGGGCAAGCGGTGCCGGCGGACAGCATGTCAACAAAACCGAATCGGCCATCCGTATAACGCATGTCCCGACCGGTACGGTGGTAGAGTGCCAGGACGAACGCAGTCAGCACAAGAATCGCGACCGGGCGATGAAAATCCTCGTCTCGCGGTTGTATGAAGAAGAGCGTAATCGCCAGGCGGCGGAACTCGCGGCAGAGCGGAAAAGCCAAGTAGGTACGGGGGACAGGTCGGAGCGGATCAGGACTTACAATTACCCGCAAGGCCGCGTGACGGATCATCGGATTGGCCTCACGTTGTATAAACTGGAACAGATATTAAACGGCGCGGTCGATGAGGTGATTGACGCGCTGGTGATTGCCGACCAGGCCGCAAAGATGAACAGTTAATGGATATGTTTACAATCGGTATAACAGGCCCCACGGGGTCAGGCAAAACATCTGCGTTACATGCGCTAGAATCCTTGGGTGCGTTGGCATTGGATTGCGACAAGATATATCACGAACTGCTGGCAGAATGCGGTGAAATGAAACAGGAGATCAACACGCGATTCACCGGCGTCTTGTGTGATGGGATAATTGACAGAAAGGCACTGCGAGAAATTGTCTTCAACGACCCGGAAGCGTTGCTTGATCTGAACGCGATCACTCACAAATATGTGGAAGCGGAGCGGGATCGCAGAGTCCGGCGATGGCAGGCTGAGGGCGGACGGGTTGTGGGGATTGATGCGATTGCGTTGATTGAAAGCGGCCTCAACAAAACTTGCAATGCCGTGGTCGGTGTTGTATCTCCGGTTGAAACGCGGATAGCGCGGATTATGACCCGAGACGGACTCACAAGACAAGAGGCTGAACAGCGGATTCTGGCCCAGAAACCAGAGCGTTTTTTTGAAGAAAACTGCGACTATCTGCTAAGGAATGTATATAATACGCAAGAAGCGTTTGAGGCCGAGTGCAAGCTGTTTTTCGCAAATTTGATTGGAGGGTATTTCAATGAGTGATGAACTGTTCTACAAGAAGAAAAATGTCCACGACGTGATCAGTGATGACGAGAAGAAAAAAGCGGATAAATATTGTGAGCTGTACAAGGACTTTTTAAACAAAGCAAAGACAGAGCGGGAGTCTGTAGTAGAGGGTGTCAAGCTCGCCACTGAACACGGATTCAAGCCGTATTCGCGCGGCATGGCAGTGAAGCCGGGGGAGAAATTGTATACAATCGCCGGCGGCGGCAAGGTGCTTATGCTGGCGTATATTGGACAGAAAGATATGTCACACGGGGTCAACATCGTCGGCGCGCATATTGACACACCGCGTATCGATTTAAAGCAAATGCCGCTGTATGAAGACGGCGGGATGGCTTTCTTCAAAACCCATTATTACGGCGGGATAAAGAAATACCAGTGGGTGGCGTTACCGCTGGCACTTCACGGTGTCGTTGTCAAAAAATCAGGCGAGAGTGTCAACATTGTCATAGGCGAGGATGAGAGCGAGCCCACATTTATGATCACCGATCTGCTGCCGCACCTCGGCAAAGATCAGGAGAAAAAAACGCTGGGCGAGGCTTTTACCGGTGAAAACCTGAATATACTGGTAGGCAGCAGCCCAACAGGTGAAGAAAAAGATTCCGACAGATTTAAGCGCACCGTGCTGACGATGCTGAACGAAAAATACGGCATCGTTGAGGAAGATTTTCTGTCATCAGAACTCCAAGCCGTCCCGGCGATGAAAGCGCGGGATGTCGGGTTCGACAGGTCGATGATCGGTGCTTACGGGCATGATAGCCGATCCACATCTTTTGCCGCCTTGCGGGCGATGTTTGACCTGGCTCAAATCCCGGCGATGACTGCCGTTTGTGTTCTGGTGGATAAAGAAGAAGTCGGTTCTGCCGGTGTGTCCGGAATGCAGTCAGCGATGTTTGAGGATTTTATGGCGGATTTATGCGAGGCGCAGGACGTGAAATTGCGGGATTGTTTCCGCACGTCATTCTGTCTGTCATCTGACGTGTGCAATGCTTTTGACCCGAATTTCCCTGAAGTCAGCGAAAAGCAAAACGCCGCGATGCTGGGCTGCGGCTTAGGTGTCCTGAAATACACCGGGGCGCGTGGCAAAGGCGGCGCGAGTGATGCGTCTGCCGAAGTGGTGGGCATGCTGAGATCGGTTTTTGACAAATCGGGCGTTGTCTGGCAGATGACCCAGCTGGGTAAAGTGGATCAGGGCGGCGGCGGGACAATTGCCCAATTCATGGCGAACAGGAACATTCCGACAATCGACGCGGGGCCGCCGGTCATATCTATGCACGCGCCGTATGAGATTCTTTCAAAGCTGGATTGCTATATGACTTATAAGGGGATTTTGGCTATTTATGAACGAGATGAAAGTGGAATTACGCCGGAAAATTGACGAATGGTTCAATCAGCATTCAGACGAAATGATAAACGACTTGGCGCAGCTTGTCGCGATAAACAGTGTCAAGGGTGAACCGGCGGAAGGCCAGCCGTACGGCCAGGCTTCGCGCGAGGTTTTGGAGGTTGCCCGTGCACAGCTGGAAAAACGCGGATTTCCTGTGGAGAATTTTGAAGACATGATCATCACAGCAGATTACGGCACCACAGCCGATACACTGCCGGTGCTTGGTATTCTGGCGCACCTGGATATCGTCGAGGCCGGACCGGGGTGGAGCACTGATCCGTTTGCGCTATTGATCAAAGACGGCAACTTGTACGGCAGAGGTACATCTGACGACAAAGGCCCGTCCATCGCGGCGATGTATGCGCTGTATTGCGCACGGGAGCTCCGACCGGATTTTTCGCGCGGATTCCGGCTGATTTTAGGCGCTGGCGAGGAAACCGGCTGCCTGGATATTGCGCAATATTTGGAGAAAATTGATCCGCCGACATATGTCTTTACGCCGGATGCCGGATTCCCTGTGATGAACATTGAAAAAGGCCGACTGATGCCGACGTTCAATGCCGAATGGGCGGCGGATGCCACGCTGCCGCGTGTGATTTCAATATCAGGCGGCACAACGGCGAACGCCGTCCCCCCTGTCGCCACGGCGGTGATTGAAGGCATTTCGTTGGCAGAGGCGGCATTATTCTGCCGAAAATATTCCGAAAAAACCGGCGCGACCATTACCGCCGCGCCGGAGGCGTTTACCACGGACAACTTTAATCCGGAGGATTTTAACTTTGACGGAGACACCCCCTCCAGTGCCGCCCCCCCGAGTCGGATTGTCATCACATCCCACGGCAAATCGGCGCACGCCGCGCACCCGTCTGCCGGGATCAATGCGCAGACGGCGTTGCTAGAAATGCTGGTCACCATGCCGTTTGCGGCTTCTGAGGGATTCAAGCACATTCAAGCATTGAATCGTCTCTTTCCGCATGGGGATATGTATGGTGAGAGCCTCGGGATTAAAATGAGTGACGAAATTTCAGGTGCACTGACGTTGAATTTCGGTGTATTGCAGCTCACCGAAGCTGGGTTTACTGCCAACTTTGACAGCCGCACACCAATCTGCGCAGATACGGTTGACATCAAAGGCATCACTCGCGCAACGTTTGTGCGGGAAGGGTTCGGCGTTGCCGATTTGACGATTTATACATCCCACCATACGCCGGCGGATACACCATTTGTGCAGACACTGCTACGGCTATACGAAGATTACACCGGAGAAAAAGGCGAATGTCTTGCCATCGGTGGCTCCACGTATGTCCACGGAATCCCCGGCGGCGTTGCATTCGGCTGTGGATTCCCCGGTACCGAAAACGGCGTCCATGGTGCGAACGAGTTTATCGAACTGGATCACTTGATGATGAGTGCGAAAATGTTCACCGAGGTAATTTTGGATATGTGTACAGATTAGGGATATCATGTAGGGGTGAATTGTGGTCACCCCTACATGCTTGACGAAAAACACGGAGGGCTATACCTCCGTGCTTCACACGCAGCTTTATTTGCTCATAGTATACCAATTCCCCCAGAGTTGACACAAAGCGTATACAAATGTAAAATATGTCTACAATAAGTGCAGGAGGTTACAGCATGAAATATCCCAGATACCCATACAAAGACGCGTCTATAAACACTAGGGTTGTCAATCCGCCGTTCAGCAACGCTGAGATACTTGTTCCCGAGTTTGATTTTCCAATCACTCCGCGTGAGAACTTTAAGCTTGCCATGAGCAAAAATAACCCGCGTTGGGTTCCCAACACCCTGACAGATGTGCAATTGCTGTCATCCCAAGATCTTGTCACTGAAAAAGTTCGGGGTACGGTAGTAAACGCTGATTACCGCAATCGCCCCACCAGTGACGAGACATATACGGATTGGTTTAATACAGACTGGACATGGGTCCCCTCCGCCGGGGCACCTATGCTGACCCCAGGCACGCAACTGCTTGACGATATTACTAATTGGGAAAGCGTTGTTGCCTGGCCTGATTTGTCTGAATGGGACTTTGAGGAAACAGCCAAACGTTTTATGCAAGAAGCATATGAACCTGATAAAGCCCTCAACATCAACATCGGACGTGGTGTGACCGAGCGGATGATCTCTATCGTTGGCGGCTATTCCGACGGGATGATGGCTTTTGCGGTAGAGCCGGAAGCGGTCAGGGCATTTAATGAACGTTTTGCGGATCATTTAATTGAGTATTTCGATAAAATCCACAGCCTTTATCCGGTGGATATGATTACATATCACGATGACTGGGGAACAGAACGGGATACATTCTTCTCTGAGAAAATGATGGAAGAACTTGTTTTCCACCCAACAAAGCGGATATTCGATCATATCAAGTCAAAAGGCGTGAGCGTTTTGCTGCATTGCTGCGGAAACATTAGCCGCTTCGTTCCGTATATGATCGATATGAATGCGGACGTACTGCAGCTTCAGCGCAGAGCTGTTGATATCCCGGATTTAAAACGCAAATACGGAAACAAAATAGGTTTGGATTACGGATTTGAGGGGCTTGACGCGGATAGTAAAATATCAAATGAGCGCATGGTCGAGCTAATCAGAGCCTCGGTTGATCTATTCGCACCAACAGGTGGGTATCTGGCTTCGATTTCCCTGAGCGAGCCCGAACAAGTTTGGCTGGCATTAAATGAACTCTACGCATATAGCAGTGAGTTTTATGATAAAGAGCAAAACCGAACATAACATAGGTAGAATATATCGTAAAAAAGACTGTTACCGCACCTTTACCGGCGTGGCAACAGTCTTTTGTGCTTCTATTCGTAGCATTTTGTAACTGGAGCGCAAAAATATTTGCCATTTTATAATTGACGAATGTTTCCAACGTGTGATATCGTGCTCTCAATAAGATGAGAGAGCGTTCCTGAATTAACCGCGCTTTCCGACAGACGCGTCCGCAAATAAATATTTATGCATACGAATACAATTTGAAGAAAGGTGGAGTTGAAATGTCAGAACAAAAAAACAAATACAGATGGAGAGAAGGTCCTCTTCCTAAAGTTACACGCGAGGATATGGTTGCGGCATTTGCATGTGCTAACAATCTGGAAAGTCATAAGTGCGATTGTCATCACACCTCATGCCCATACTTCGACAATTGCAAGGCATGTATTGTATTTCATATGCGTCTGAACCAGTTCCCGACTTGTCAAAGAGACATGTTGGAGGAATGGGGAGTCGATTATATTGCAAAGACTACCTGAAGATAACGCATCTCCCTATTGGCGGCATATTAGGCAAATTTTTCATCACACCCGAATTTGATAATCTTGAACAAGACATATGCGTACGAGAGCGGGAACCAAAAAAGTTCCCGCTCTCGCGTTTAAAGGACGAGGGGTTAAGCGTTGCGTTCGGCTCTTTCAAGTGCTTTTTTGACGATGTTTCCGCAGTCTCTGGCAGACACATCGCCCCACCCGCGTTCGCGAACCGTTTCGTAGACGCCGAGTTCTTTGGCTATTTCATATTTCAGTTTATCCGAAAGAATGCTCTTTTTCCCGCTCATTTTTAGATTACCTCACTCTTTAAATAAAGTTTAGTTATCCGGCCACATATGGCCCACTATTTAGTCTCTGCGTGAAAAATCTATTATTTCATGTGTATTAATAGAAAATTCTCCATCATTATGATATACTGTAAATCGTTTCAATTTCATCAACAGTGACAGGGGGCAGCATACTATGACAAGCAGTATCCTTAAACCGGCTGACGATAGCAGAGCCTGGGTTGAAATCGACATGTCAGCACTTCGGCACAATGTCAGGACGCTTAAATCCCGTCTCTCACCGGGGTGTGAGATCATGGCCGTTGTCAAAGCAAACGCCTACGGACACGGGGCGGTGGAGATAGCCGCGCAATTGCGGCAAGAAGGCATCAGCACATTCGCAGTCGCGACTGTTGGTGAGGCCGTTCAGCTCAGAGAAAGCGGATTAGACAGTGAAATAGTGGTCATGAGCTGCACCGCTCCGCAGGATGCAGGCTTGCTGGCGGCTTATAATCTGACACAGATTGTGGCCGATGGGGATCACGCCAGGGCACTTGACGAAACAGGATACAAGCTATCTATACATATCGCGATTGACACCGGTATGCACAGATTGGGGATCGAGCCCGATAACATGGCTGAGATCGAAGGCATATTCGCCCGTGAAAATTTGAAAGTCGAAGGTTTTGCCACACATCTCGCCTCACCGGATAGTCTGGATGCAGACGATATCGCATTCACGCGCACCCAGTGCGATACATTTATGGATGCTGTGAATGCGTTAAAAAGCAAGGGGTACAACGTTGGGAAACTGCACATGCAATCAAGCTATGCCGTTTTGAACTATCCGGAATTCACATGCGATTTTGTCAGACCCGGCCTCTCGCTGTACGGGGCACTGCATGGCGCATCCACCGCGAAAAACCCCGGTCTGCGACCTGTATTATCGTTGCGTGCCAGAGTCGCGCAAGTACGTTGGGTCAAACAAGGGGAAAGCATCAGCTACGGCAGAACATTTTTAACGACAAGGCCGATGAAAATAGCAACCGTCTCGATAGGCTATGCCGACGGTGTGCCGAGACAGATGTCCGGCACCGGCGCGCAATGTTTAGTCCACTCTCAACGCGCACCAATTGTCGGGCGGATATGCATGGACATGTTGATGCTGGACGTCACGCATGTTGATAATATAGGATCCTATGATATTGTGACACTAATCGGCAGAGACGTGGCGGATGAGATTCGTTGTGAGGAATTCGCACACAGAGCCGGCACCATAACCCACGAGGTCTTGTGCCATTTAGGCCAGCGTCTGCCAAGGGTGTATTTGCCTTGATTTGCGCCACTTGATGTGATATCATGTTTAATAAATGAAGCCGTAATACCGCATAATGAGAAAGGGGCGCACTATGGCACTGAGTGATTATCCGATATTACAATGGAAACGCAAAGCCGTGATGAAAAAGGAACAGGAAGAATACGAAAAATGGGCCTTTCCATACGGGGAAAAGCAGCGGGAAAATCTGCAAGCACTGTTGCTTGCCGTGTTCCCGAAAGAAAACGCATATACCACAATGGTTCCGTTTCTAACATGTAAAGAATTGTATGAAACCGCCATGAAAAACAACGACGAATCCAGTGTTGCGGTGATTGATTTGTTGATAAATAAGCAAAAAAAATATAAAATGATTATCAAAAAGAAAGACATGCCCGCCTATATAGCACTGGTGCTCGCAGACTCGCTGATAGACGAACGCGCCGAGTATCCATCCGCTGCGGAGATCGTCGAACGCACAAAAGAACTTGAAAAAATGCGGAGAGATGTTTAGTTACGGCAGCACATCCCTATCATTTTCAAACTTTATCATCGAAAAGACTCAGGCTTGTTTGTAAATCAAACATTCCTGAGTCTTTTGAATAGCCGGTAAAAAGCAACCGCAATAGCACACGGCCGGGTGCACGTTCTTCGCTGGCGCACGCAAATCGGTTGTGTATAAAATAACATTTATGTTTTGTTGTTTCCGAAAAGCAAATATTTCCAGCTATCCTTGTTTGCGCACATGCTCCATAACCGCGTCGGCAATCACTTGCGCCACATTTTTATCCAACGCTGACGGCATGATGTTTTCCGCGCTGAGCTGGTCGTCTGGAATATACGAAGCCAACGCCTTCGCCGCCGCCATATTTATTCCGTCTGTAAAGTCATCCGCCCGCGCGGCTAACACCCCTTTGAAAATCCCAGGGAAAACAAGCACATTATTGACTTGATTCGGATAGTCCGACCGCCCTGTGCCGACGACTGCCGCGCCGCCCGCTTTCGCTTCATCGGGGAAAATTTCCGGCGTGGGGTTTGCCATTGCGAAGATAATTGAATCTTTAGCCATCGTTTGCACCATCGCTTGTGTTAATAATCCTGGTGCTGACACGCCAACAAATACATCTGCGCCGCGAACCGCTTCGGCCAGATCTCCGTTTCTGCCTTCCGCGTTAGTTAACTTAGCCAGTTCCTCATGATTCCAATTCAGCATAGATTTTGGATTGTCCTTGTTCAAAATCCCGTTCATATCGACAAGACGCATATCCGCCACGCCGGCTTTTAGCAACATCCGCGCCGTCGCGGATCCTGCCGAACCAATGCCGTTTATAACCACTGTTAAATCTTTAAGCTGCTTACCGACAACCTTCGCTGCGTTTATAAGTGCCGCTGTTACAACGATGGCAGTGCCGTGCTGGTCATCGTGAAAAATGGGGATATTAGCCTCGGCTTTCAGGCGGTTTTCAACTTCAAAGCAACGCGGGGCTTTGATGTCTTCGAGGTTTACTCCGCCAAAATTGGGCGAGATTAGCTTGACAGTATTTACGATTTCATCGATTATCAGTTTTTCCTTTTCGGCTTCATCGCAATCCATGGCCTTAATATGTTCCGTATCAAGGCAGATCGGAAAAGCGTCAACATCGCCGAATTCTTTGAACAGGATGGCTTTGCCTTCCATCACTGGCAACCCCGCCAGGCCGCCTATATCACCCAAGCCCAAAACGGCGGAGCCATCTGAAACGACTGCAATCATATTCCCCTTTGAGGTGTATTTATAAGCTTCTTCCGGGTCTTTCGCAATCTCCCTGCAAGGCTGTGCCACACCGGGGGAGTATGCCAACGACAAATCTTCTTTCGAGTTCACTTCCACCTTGCTTTGAACGCTGACCTTGCCTTTATTTTTTGCGTGCAGTGCCAACGATTCTTGATAAACATCCGTTGCCATTTTTATTTATTCCCCCTATCATAAACGTCGTTCCCGGCCGAGTCCAGTGCAACCACAACCGGCAGTTTCTCAACTTCCAGTTTCCTAATCGCTTCCGGCCCTAAATCTTCAAAAGCGACCAATTCCTCTGACTTTACACACTGACTCATAAGCGCAGCGATTCCGCCGACTCCGGCGAGATACACGCCACCGTGTTCCATAATCGCCTTTTTTACAGCATCACTGCGAAAACCTTTGGCGATCATAACTTTTAGGCCGCGAGCAATAAGCGCAGGGGCAAAACTGTCCATACGCCCAGCCGTGGTTGGTCCGATTGAGCCTATAACCATGCCCGGTTGTGTGGGTGAAGGTCCGGCGTAAAAAACGATGTTTCCGTCAAATTCAAACGGCATATCCTGCCCGGCGGCAAGCATTTCCGACATACGCTGATGTGCGGCGTCCCGCGCGGTATACACGGTGCCAGTGATGTAAATCATATCGCCGCTGCGAAGACTTCTGATTGTTTCATCGGAAAGCGGCGTTGTGAGTTCTCTGTATTCTCCCATAATGAATCCCCCATTTCTGAATTATATGTGCTTCTTCCCGCCGCGCGGCGGGAAACATCGCTAATTAAAGAACAGCCTCTTCATGGCGGTTGGCGTGGCAGCCGATATTGACGGCCACTGGCAATCCTGCGATATGCGTTGCGTAAACATTGACGTGCACCGCCATGGCGGTGGTGGCACCGCCTAAACCGGCGGGGCCTATGTCTAAGGCATTGATTTTTTCAAGCAGTTCCGCCTCTAAATCGGCCAGATAGGCATCCGGATTTTTCGTGCCGATATCCCTTACCAATGCCTGCTTAGCCATTTTCGCGGAATACTCAAGATTGCCTCCCACTCCCACGCCAACAACGATCGGCGGACAGGGGTTGGAGCCGGCCGCTTTTATCGTCTCCAGCACAAAATTTTTGACCCCCTCTATGCCATCTCCGGGTGTCAGCATTTTCAATCGACTCATATTCTCACTGCCGACGCCTTTGGGCGAAACGGTGATTTTCAGCTTGTCGCCCGGCACGATATCACAGTGTATGATGGCCGGTGTATTATCATTAGTGTTGGTGCGTCTTAATGGATCTCCCACAACAGATTTCCGCAAATACCCTTCGGTATAGCCTTTCCGCACACCTTCATTGACGGCATCAGTCAGATCCCCGCCGACGATGTGCACATCTTGCCCGATTTCAAGAAACACCACAGTCAAGCCCGTATCCTGACAAATAGGCATATTGCGCTCAATAGCGATATCCTGATTTTTAATCATGTCCTCCAATACACGGAGAGCGGTACCTTTTTCTATTTTAACGGCCTGTTCCATAGAAGCCCGCACATCCGGCGACACAACGACACATGCCTTAATGCACAGTTCGGCAACTTTGGACGTAATGTCACTCACATGAATTTCTTTCATAAATTACACCACCTCTTAAATATTTGAAGTCAAGCAACAGTCTTTAATCAACTCCTGCAAACATCACGCGTGTACTTTGGCAGCAGCAGCGGGGATCGTGTGCCAGTCTCGATTCCGGCGGATTTGAGTTCCTGTGCGTAGGCATCCACGTGATCCAAACTCAGCTTCCCGATAGAAACGGGATTTTTCGCCGCCGCCTGTCCGCATAAACGCCCGAAAACGATAATATCCAGCATTGAATTGCCCATTAGGCGATTCCGCCCGTGGATTCCGCCGACTGCCTCACCTGCAACATACAGGTTGCGTATTTTTCCCGTGGCTCCGTCGGCTTCGATTTCAATACCACCGTTTTGATAGTGGAACGTCGGATAAATCAATATCGGCACTTCGCGCATATCGATATCGTAGTTCATGTACATCCTGAACATGCCGGGGATGGATTTCTCAATATGCCCCTTGCCATGCAAAATTTCGATCAATGGCGTGTCCAGCCAGACTCCCTGACCAGTCGGGGTGGGGACGCCTTTGCTGCGTGCCAGGCATTCGCGTATGACCGCTGCGCACGCCACGTCGCGCGTCTCAAGCGGGTGAATAAATGGCTCACCATCCGCGTTGAGAAGCATCGCGCCGATTGAGCGTACCTTTTCCGTCACCAATGCACCAAACAACTGCGCCGGATACGCGACACCTGTCGGGTGGTACTGGATAGTATCCTGATACAGCAGATTCGCGCCTGCGCGGTAAGCCAGAATCAAGCCGTCCGCCGTCGCACCATAATGGTTCGATGTCGGGAATCCCTGATAATGCAATCTACCCGCACCGCCTGTCGCGATTATTACGGTTTTTGCCCTGGCGATCATGTATTCACCTGTTTCCATGTTCATCAGGACAGCCCCCGCGGCGTTGCCGTTCTCGTCGAGGATCAGCTCCACAACAGCTGTGAATTCAACCACTGGGATTTCAAGATTCTGCACCTCATCGCGTAACACACGGGTAATTTCCGCGCCGGTATAGTCCGCGCAGGCGTGCATACGCTTGCGGGACGTTCCGCCGCCGTGTGTGGTAACCATTGTGCCGTCCGGTTTCTTATCGAACATGACACCCAGGCTGTTCAACCACTCAATAGCTCCGGGGCCATCCATGACAAGCCGCCTAAGTAATTCTGGCTTAGCCGCGTAGTGTCCGCCGCCGAACGCGTCAAGGTAGTGCTGCATCGGCGAATCGTTATCCTTGTCGGCCGCTTGGATACCACCTTCGGCCATCATGCTGTTGGCGTCGCCGATACGCAGCTTGGTAACAATCATTGCATCAGCCCCGGCCATATGCGCCTCTATCGCCGCCGACATCCCCGCGCCGCCGCCGCCGATTATCAGCACATCCACATCATAGGTGACTTTGTTCAAATCAAGATCCGCGCCATGGATAATGCTATTGGAATGCAACAGCTCCTGAAGCTCTTGCGGTGCTTTGTTTCCCTTGTTCGGCCCAACGCCGATAACCGCGAAACCGGCTTCTTTATAGTCGGGATGGAATTCTTTAAGCAACTCGTCTTTTTCTTCGGCGGTCATCCTCGCAGGCTCAAATCCAACCCGTTGGGGGCGCGTGGCTTCGACTTTTTTAATAGAATCCAGCATAGGTGTTGTCAGCATTATTTATCCCTCCTACTTCTCGATTTCGCGGGAGTTGTACATTTCTTTCATCTTGTCCAGGGGCATTGTCATCATCTCCGTAATCAAGGCATCCAATGCGCCACTGCGGATTGATTCGACTTTTGACCTTGTATGCGCAGTCTCCGGCTGGATGTATTTCCCAGTCAAACGCCTTGCCAGCATACCCACCATCGGATGGGAGATTCCGGCCGGACATCGCGCAGAGCAAATGCCGCAGGCAACACAGTCAAACGATTCATGTGCGCATTTCTCCAGCTCATTACGCTGTGCATAGGCGATATACTGCATGACGCCGAGTTGACGCGAACACGATTTTGTGCAGGCGTTGCACCCGATACACGCGTATATTTCAGGATAAAGCTGCATCATTATCTGTTCTTCCGGCTGAATTTCCTCCATTTCGTACAGCTTTTTCACAGTGGGAAAAAACGGCAGCGTTGCCACATACATACCGTCCTGAACTTGGGTTTGACATGCCAGGCAAGACTGTAACGTGTTTGTTCCCGCGATTCTGTAGATAGTGGCGCACGCCCCACAAAATCCGTGACGGCACCCACAACCGCGCAGCAACTGATATCCGGCATATTCCATAGCCGTCATAATAGTCAAATCCGCCGGCACAACGTATCGTTTGCCGTAAAAATAAACATTTGCCATCTCCTGCATTTTATTACTCCATCCTTTCTGAGGGAACGCTCCCGTCCCTGATTTATCAATACTCGTCCGGCAGCGCGTCAATTTCGTCACAGCGGAAGACCGGCCCGTCTTTGCAAATGTATTTTGACCCTATGTTGCATCTGCCGCATTTGCCTATGCCGCATTTCATACGCAACTCCAGCGTGGTAAAGACCTGTTCTTTTTTGAATCCCAGCCCTAGCAGCGCGTCCAGCGTAAATTTTATCATAATCGGTGGGCCGCAGACTAGGGCTGTTTTGTCTGTGCTGAAGCTTAATTCTTTCAGATAGTCCGGAACAAATCCGACATGTCCGTCCCATTCGGATTGCGCTCTGTCTATTGTCAGGTGAACCTTGGTGTCCGGCTGTGTGCGCCATGTTTTCTCGATTTCTTCAAAGAACACCAAATCCTCCATAGAGCGGGAGCCGTATAAAATATCCACTGAGCCATACTGATCTCTGTTATCAAAAACATATCGAACCACAGAACCCACTGGTGCAAGGCCGATACCTCCGGCGATAATCAGCAGATTCTGCCCCGGCAAAACCGTATCAACCGGGAATGCGTTGCCGTACGGGCCGCGGATTGTCACTTCGCTGCCCACCTCCATGGCGTGCAAATAATCTGTTAGTGTGCCGCACTGTTTAATGCTGAATAACAGCCCGTCATCATTTGTCGGTGACGATGTGATGGAAAACATAGCCTCCCCGACTCCGGGCACGGACAACATTGCGCACTGTCCTGGCATATGATCAAACGGCTTTTTCCCGTCCGCACCGATGATTTTAAACGTTTTGACATCCGGGGTTTCAGTCCGTATGTCCGTGATGACGCCTATTTGCGGGATCAACAGATCTGGTGTTTTACACATCCGCGTTCACCCCCAAACTCTTGATAACTTTTACTATATTCAGTGAAGCCGGGCATTTGTTCACGCATCTTCCGCAGCCGACACAGGAATACTCACCGTCGTTCTTGTCAGGATAGTAGACCAGCTTGTGCATAAACCGTTGGCGAAACCGCTCTTTCTGCGTTTTGCGCGGGTTTCCATGCGCCATCAGCGTAAAATCTGAGTACATGCAGGAATCCCAGCATCGGTAACGTTTGACGCATGTTCCTGTGTTGAAGTCTTTAATGTCATAACACTGGCAAGTCGGACAAATGAAAGTACATGTACCGCAGGCTAAACAAGTGCGATACAGCGAATCCCACTGCGGCGCATCAAACAATTCAAGCAAACGCTCAGATTTAAATTGATCCAGCGGCAAGCCCACGCTGTACGGCAGCGTATCTATCTTTTGCCGAATATCTTTTTGCTGCGAGCTTACCGGGGAACGCTCCGCGCTGGTTAGCAGATTGGAGAGCATTTCCGTCAGCTTTTTGCCCTTTTCCGTTTGCGCCTCCCAAAATAAATTGCCGTCGGCCATCCACGTCACTACATCCCCTGCGGGATTTGCCGCATCAACGCCGAAGGACTTGCAGAAACAGGTCGCTTGCGGTTCGGCGCAGGCCATCGAGACGATTGTGCCTTTTTCGCGGCGTGCCTCATAAAATCTGTCAACGGGATCAGATAAGTACACTTTATCAAGGATTTCAATTCCACGAACATCGCAACCTTTGACGCCAAACACCACGAAAGGTTCATCCACGAACGGCTCTGCTTCTAACTGGATTTTGTTCCCTGCCAAAGCGGCCGTGTAAAGGGTCTCAGATTGCGGCAGGAAAAAATCTTTTGGGGATGCGATTGTTTTCAACGTGTCCAGATCAACATCCGCGCCGTCACTCCACTGGGCGTAATTCACAGCCCCTTTGCGGATTGGCAGATAAAGCGCTGCCGTATCTGCAATCGCGGCAAATAAAGCGGGCAAATTCTCCCTCGCTATTTTCAGCACATTCGTTACCCCCTTTCATACACGACGCTTGGGTCCGCGTCCGAATCCGCGTCATAATCGGTCAGAGGACCGGGCGTTTCCACGTCATTGCCAGCCTGGAACTCGCCGTATAGTTCGTTTACATCTTTTATCACTTTTCTGTTCAGCAGGTGCAAGTCAATGCCCTGCGGGCATACGCGGCTGCATTCGCTGCAATCGGTGCATCTCCCGGCCACATGATACGCCCGGATAATGTGGAACATCTGCTCCTCAAAAGTCGTAACATTCGCCTTTTGCTCTGTATCGTATTTGCCACTGTCAAAGACGCATTTTCTGCAGTTACACGCCGGGCAGACATTACGACAGGCATTGCAGCGTATGCAACGGGAGAGCTGACCCTGCCAGAAATCAAATCGCTCATCGGGAGGCATTTTTTCAATGTCAGAAACTTGTTCAAAACGGTCTCCCTCTTCGCGGGTTTTTACGTCTTCTCCGATTAATTCGTCAAAAACTTTATGTTCCGTTTTGGTGCAGACTTTGCAACGTTCCAGTAGTCCGGTTTCTTGCATTTCCTCAACCGCTGCATTGCCCTCACATCCCACGCCGATAATCCACGCCTTATCTCGGGAAACCCGGTGTTCTTTCGTCAGTTGGTTGAAACTGTATGTATCGCATGGTTTCAGAAATACCAACGTTTTGCCGTCTTCCTTATTGGCTTCCACCATATAGCCGCTCAAGTTAGCGGCGCAGAATCTGTCATAGACCAGATCGTCCAGTTCACACTCGGTGGTGAAAAACGCAGGTTCCGGATTGTACGGGAAGTCACCTTTTTTCCAGCCTAGAACACGCTGGACAGCGCCACCCGTGAGCAATTCTTTCGCGCGGATTCTCATTTGCTCTTGCATCGCAAATCCTCCAATCTCACGTTTTCGCCCAGCCCATGGATTGTTTCCACGAATTTATTCATCGTCGCAGCAAACTTCATGCCCTCCGCCGCTGAAACCCATT
>Ga0123355_10003765_pt1 | contig 21930 bp, 24 predicted proteins | sample TergutEmb28metaG_3_FD_89872 | JGI IMG/M metagenome (GOLD analysis project Ga0123355, IMG submission 89872) | Embiratermes neotenicus P1 segment gut microbial communities from Petit-Saut dam, French Guiana - Emb289 P1 | ecosystem: Host-associated > Arthropoda: Insects > Digestive system > Gut ... | reverse complement strand
TCTATATATAAAAAATATGTATAGTGCTAATATCGTAGATGTGATTAAGCTTGTAGCTACTATTCTCATACTCATTTCAAAGCTAGCAAATTCTGCTAGAAATGTTCCTCTAAAAATATCATTCAAATTCATTCTCTTTCTCCTCAATTATTATATTTATATGTTATATTGTCTACATATATAATACTTTGAATATGTTGTTTGTTCGAGCCCCTCTACTTGTATGTGTTTGTGTATATAATCTGGGATATATTCATCAAATTTAACTTCAAGAAGATGTACCTTTTTAGGATTTACTGGCCTTCTTGGTAAGTCATTGTCAAAAAAACTATGTACCTTCGTTGATGAACTAATATTTCTATCTAGCGTTATTCTTACATTTCCCAACTTGCATATGTATGGAGTTCTATCATATTCTACAATTACAACTGGTTTTAGAAGTCTTGTTTTGTTTAGCAAATACACTTTTTTAAGTAATTCAGGATATTCCTCACTATAGTCAAGTTTATTGTCTATCAACTTATTTACAATCTCTTCGCTAATTATAGCAGACTTTTTAAAAGTTTTTCCACTATTTTTTTGTTTTAATTCTAAATTTATTCTCGCTCTATCATTGTCATACGTTCTTATTCTTAGTTTTTCCCTAGGATTGCTCCCGCTCTTCATTGTCGTAATAGGCTGTATTCATATAGTCATCTAAATATAGGCTTCTAATTCGATATGAATCTCCCTGTTTTATATGGGGATCTAGTTTCATTAAGCTATTCAGCCTGTTTTGTAGCAGCGCTATATGGCTATCTGCGCAAATAAATTTAAATTCGTGCCTGTATTGTTTATCTTTCATAATTATCTTATACTCCCCACTCATTATTCAAAAATTCCACTCTTAGTGTTAAAAAGGTTCTTAGAAGTTCGATATTCTGTTCAAATCCCGGATATAGACTTAAATACTCTCGCTGTCCCATCTCCGTGTGTCCCCACCTAATAATATTCATTTGAACTGCATCATATATCTCATCTGCTAGTCTATCTATCTCGCTTTCTATTATTTTTTCAAGCTCTGGCAAAAAAACATCGTGCCATAAAGATGTCTTAGTGGCAAAAAAATAATCTTTTCTCAATAGTGGTTTCCAAAAACTTTCTGCCTGATGAGGCATGAAATACCTTCCAACAGGAATTCGGGCTGGATTGTTACGACCAATTGTCACAACTCCTAACGTTCTGTCGCGATCCCAAATCGGACCAGCATAGAATAGTGGATCAACACTATCCAAATCTTTATAGAAAAATTTACTCGTAAATGGACTATCAGAATTTCTAGTTAATTCGTCAATTATAAAATGTTTAGCCCATGATGTAACATCAATATATTGCATCCAGGTATATTGGTCTTCTTCATCATGAAGGGCATCTTCCAAGGCTTGCCACCTATTTGCAATATAATTTATTTGTTCATTTGTTACTGAACGTGGCCTTCGGAGGAACATATGTAGTTCTCTTGAGCTGATAAACCCTCTTGTATCGTGTTCCCATCTGCTATCATGTATCAACTCTAGTATATAACCTCCTGTAATATCATGTATACTGCTCTCATTTATATCTATCCTATTTGGAGCTATTTCTACTCTTTCTTTTAATAAATATAGTCCTACAAATTCGTTATTCAGATATAAATCTACAAATCTCAAATTCGGTGTGCATTCTAATCCGACGCTACGTGACAAATCAAATGTTAACGTATTTCTTATGTGGCTCCTATCTACATAATTTGCTACTAGTGACCACGTGGTACCTTCTCCCATTCCTAGTAAATCTACATCATATAATAAATTTATTCCATAGCCCCTTTTCACTTCTACCCAAGAAGTATTCCCTCTTCCTGTTATATGCTGAATCCTACCAGCATAGTCTAAAGTGCCATCTGTATTAACTAGTTTCATGGACGCTGATTCTCTATGCTCTTGGTCTGCATGTATATAATCCATTGTTCCCGTATGTGTATTTATAAACAACGCAGGGATATTGCTTGATTGCATAAATTTTATAGTACTATCTGTCAAAATCTCTTGATTTCTATCTTGAATTAGGAACTCATATTTCGTATTTAAATCTATATTTTCTACTATGCTATAACGTCTATACTGATTACTACCTAGGTTCACATGTTTTCCATTTGTATGTATTGATATATTTCTTAAATCCGCAAAAGCTGGAAGAAAGACATAGTACATATCATTAGACTCATCATACCAATAATTAACCCTATATTCATTTCCATGTTTGTAAAGTACAAAGAAAATGCTTTCCTCTGCTTCTGAATTATATCTATATAGTGCTATCAGGAGAGTCATGACAATTAAAGATATTAGTACTATTGATAAGTATATACTTTTTCTCATAATTCTCTCCTACCTCTTTACATTCATCAACACAATCCCCGCAATTATTAGCGCAATTCCTATAAATCCATAAATACTAACATCTTCTTTCAGTATAAAATATGCTGCTGTCAATGTTAGTATTTGTACAGACCCCATTAAAATTGGGTATATAAATGAAACATCATTTGCCGTAATTATCCTTGTAAACAGGATAAAGCTTATAATATAGCAAAATATTCCGGCAAGGCTAATCCAGTTTATATTGAAGTTTAGTTCTGTTTTTGTAAAGAACATACTGCCTGCATTCCCACCTAAATTCAACAAAGTTATTCCTGTTGTTGTAAGTATTAAATATAATCCCATTAGTATTATTTGCATAATATTATCCTTCCTTATCTTCTAATTTCTCTTTTAATAGGGATACCTCTTGTATCAACACTTGAATTTTCTTCTTTTGACCAGAAACAATTACTGTCAGGGAAATACTAATTAGCATTAGTAACCCTATCCCTACGAAGAAAAGCATATTAGATAACACTTCAAATCCAAAATATCTTGCAACCCCTAAGAATCTATTTGGAAACAGTGAAACAACTAACATAACAGCTCCTGAGAAGATCCATACAAGAGAATACTTTACAGAAATCCTATCTTTTCTTACTATCTCTACTACTAAAATTATAAACAAAATTGAAATTATAATCATCGGTAATTGTAATCTATCTACCATCTTTCTTCCTCCTAATATTTGCGATGAAAATAGAAAATGCAACATTTATCATATAATAAGCAGATTTCCAAGATGTTATCGAAGAAATTCCACCTTCTCTTTCATGCATCATTACCGGAACTTCTGTAACAACATAATTATTTCTAATTAGTGTCATTATTACTTCAGGTTCAGGATATTCAACGGGATACTCTTTTGCAAACAGTTTTATTACCTTCTTGTTTGCTGCCCTAAATCCAGATGTTGGGTCTGTCACATTTGTATCTGTGAAGAAATTTATTAAACATGAAATTATTCTTATCCCAAACCTTCTTGCTCTGGTGGACTTAAATTTACTCGTACCATCAATAAATCTGGAACCTATAACAAAATCCGCTTGTCCTTCTTTTATCGGCTGAATCAATTTCTGGACACATGTAATATCGTGTTGCCCATCTCCATCAAATTGTATAGCTATATCATATCCATTTTTATAAGCATATTTATATCCGGTTTGAACTGCTCCACCTATACCTAAGTTGAATACATTATTTATATAATTATACCCATTCTCTTCACATATTCTAGCTGTATCATCAGTTGAACAATCATTTATAACAACAAAATCTAAATTAGCATCTTGTTTTTTTATGCTCTCACAAGTCTTTTTAATATTCGATTCCTCATTGTATGCAGGTATTATGAGAAGTACCTTTGGATCCTCTATTGGTGTCTTTTCTCTTCTGCTATCTTCGACTTTCTTCTTAGGCATAATCCTTTCAGCCGATTGTATTGCTATATATATTAAGATTGGATAAATCGGGAAATTATATCTGACATTTAAAACAATAATTAAATTAGCAATAATATACCCTATTACAAATAGTTCAAATAATAAATTAGTTTCTTCTCTTCGCTTAAACTGAATAAGTGCATATAAACATACTAATAATAATATAGATATTACTATAATATCACTAATCTTATCCGTAACCTCTAGATAGTCATATATATGCAATCTCGAGTCTTCTGTTATTAACATCCCTAAAAACTGAGCATTCCCATTATTGGCTGACCATAAGATTCCAAACTTACTGTCCCATAATCTTGCAGCTTGCATTGGCCCCATATCTTGATATCTTTCTATTGCGAGTTCTACCAGAACGCTATTACCTTCGTCTGTATTTGGTAATATCTCTCCAAAAACTTTCTCTGCATCTTCCACGCTCCATCCACCATCATGTTCGTAATTAGCTCCAAAGAAAACCGACCATCCTAAGGCTCCAGATCTCGATTCTACCCCAATGCCATTTTCATTATATAAATTTATTGCAAAGTTACCTATAAAGTATGTTAACAGTATTATCCCAAGAATAATAAATCTTTTAATGTTCTTAATGTTAAGTAAATAATATATAACAATTGCAATAATAAATACTGCCATCGCTGGTCTGATAGCATTTGCAGCTACAATTGACAACCCAAATAAAAAGGCATAAAGATATGTTTTATAATTGCACTGTTCTTTCCCTTCTAATTTCAAAAACATATAAAAACTAAGCATAAAGAATAACATAAATAATGTTTCTGTCGATACTAATAGAGTTGCGAATATAACTGTTGGCAACAGGAACCATACTAAAGCACCTATTCCAGCCGAAATGCTACTGAATTTAATCCTAATCGTTTTATAAAGTATGATTGCCGTTAGAATTTGACATATTAAATTAAATATCAATATATTCCTATAGCTTTCTCCAAATATCCAAAGAACAACTGCAAATACACTTGCGACACTGTAAACATAGCCATTATATGATAAATAATACTGATTTATTTCCCCTCCAGTTGCTATCCCGGAGAGAAGTTTGATAAAAGAGTAAAAAGTCAGAAGCTAATTCCATTTCAAATCCTACTATGAAAAAAATTCTAGCTATAATTCCAAATATGAATAGTACTATGACACCTATTCCAATATGCCTTGACGTAATAACCTTCTTCTTATATAGCATTAGTACTAATACAGAAAGAATAATTAGTGTCATTATCCAAAAAACTATTATTCCTATATCAAACCTTGTCCTTACAATATTAACAAATAGCATATATAACATTACTATTGCAAAAATAATCTGCACACTCTTTTTTAATACATTCCTTGCCATATTCATTTGGTCCTTCTCCTCCTTTTCCCTGTTTGTAAGTAAAACTTAATATTATATTTGTAAAATCTTTTTATTCTCCTTGGTTCTCTCAATATCCTATATAACCATTCTAAATTTCTCTTTCGAAAAAATTTAGGTGCTCTTTTTTTACTTCCACTTAGTACATCTAAGCTTCCACCTACTCCAATAATTATTCCTTTTTCCAAATCATCATAATGCTTGGCGGCAATCTGTTCTTGCCTTGGTACTCCCATAGCTACTAATATTATATCTGGTTTTTTCGTTTTTATATCTGCAAAAACTTCTTCTTCAGTATAGTCATATCCATTCTTTAGTCCTTCAATTTTAACATTTGGATATGTCTTTCTTAAAACATCTTCTAATCCTCTTTCGGTTTCTTCCTTACTTCCATAACAATATATACTTTTATTATTCTCATTCGCAAATTTCAAGAAATTTTGAACTAAATCAATGCCAGGTATTTTTTCTTCAATATGTACCCCCATATTTCGTCCTCTTTTCACTACGGAAAATCCATCTGGAATGATAATAGCTTCATCACTTAGAAGAATTTCTTTTATCTCTGTCCTCTTTTCAGCTATCATAATTATTTCTGGATTTGCAGTAATAATAAAAGCTTTTTCTTCTTTCTCCATTTTCTCTTTAACAGTTTCATAAAAGGATTCTTTACTTCCCTTATAAATCTTATTCAAAACATCAATCATATTCTTGGCTACTGGCACTCCCTTCTGAAGATAGTCTTCTTGATATTAAAACTCTATTCCTCATTCTCTTTTAATAAATCAATAATTACTTCTGCTTTTTTATTCCATGTATTCTCAAGAGCTTCCTTTTCTAATAACTCGAAATATTCTTCATTTTCCTTTTTGTTTCTCTCCATATCAACTGTTTTATCAATTAATTTTACATATTCTTCATTGCTTTTTGCAATAAATACTGATTCATATTTTCTACACTCTTTCATATTACTTGTAACTATTGGTTTCGAAAGGGCCATATACTCAAATAATTTTAGGGGTGATGTCGCTTCTGTAATTTCATTTATTACAAATGGTATTGTACAAACTGTAAACTTATCTGCATAATTCTTAAGGACACTATAATCTCTTGGTCCTAAGAAATGTATGTTTGGAACTTCATCCAACTTTTGCTTGTCCCATGTATCATCATATTTAATTCCTATAAGCACAACATTATATTCTGGTCTCTGTAATGCTAAAAATCGAACCATTTCATAATCGAACCATGATGCAAGTGCTCCATAATATCCGACAATTGGCTTTTCCTGTTTTAGTATGGCTTCAAACTTCTCCCCGAACTTATACTCTCTATCTATATTTTGAAAATGCTCATAGTCCACTCCATTACATGAAAACACTAGCTTCTCTTTTCCTCTTTTAGTTAGGATGTCCTTCTCTATTTCATCCGCAGTAACTACTACAAATACATTTTCTTTATCTTTCAAGATATATTCATATTTATCTGTTAAATTTTTAGGTAGCTCTTTTGTCCCCAACAATGCCGGACTTAAATCATCTATATACTCATAAATTACCCTATACCCATCCTTCATATATTGCATTAAATCATCAACCGAAGTTATAGCGTTGGTTGAATAAATTTGTACATACTTTGGTTTTGAAACCTTTTGCAGTTTGCCCATCAACAACTTCTTTATAGCTCTATTGTTAAAGTTGATTAGGTGCAAATTATTTTCTATCTTCGCGATATCTTTTACTTTATCAGTCATAGTTGTCACTTCATAAAAAACTAAGCACTTACTTTGTGCTAAATTTCTTGAAATATGCTGTGGTCTCTGAAATAGCGGGACATTCCAACCAAATGTACTTCGCCATATAATTACTCTGTCGTAATCCCCATCTAAAATATCGTCTATTATCTTTTTATATTTCTTGGCATTCAAATTTATATATATGGTCTGAAATATATTTATTTTAATAATATAATTTGCTTTTATGTATTGATACGACTTTCTCAGCATAACTAAAAAGCCGTCTTTTTTTATTACTGAAATTATTTTGTAAATCTTTTCTTTCATTATTTCACTCCACATGTATTTAGAATAACCAACCAGATATAGATTCCTTTGGTTTCTATTTATTAATTACCAAAAAGCTTGTAAATCTTTTTCGAAAGTTTGTATAATTTTCCAGTCTCAAAATACTCTATTTGTTTATTTAATATTTGAATTTCTTCGTCTTTTGCTACTGCTTGATTCTTCTTTTCTTCCAATTCATCTTTTAGTTTTTCTAGAATGTTACTTGTTTCTTCATATTTCACTATCAGTTCATTTATGTCTTTCTCTCTTTTTATCTTTTCATTATTCAGCACATCTAACATATGATTTTTTTCTAAAATCTCCCTTGTTTTTAACGTATACTCTTTTGCTAATATATCATGCAATATCTTATTTCTTTTATTAATTTTATCCTTTAAGTATAGGTCTATTATGTTGACAAAATCTTCCACCAGGTCACTTTTCACCAAAAACAATTCGTTTTTCAACGTTCTTTGTTTATCTGTATATTCTTGTGACATCGCATCTTTTAAAACATCTCCTATTTTAGTTGCATCTTTTGTATGCGGGATTATGCCCTTTTGTGCAAATTCATATTGATATGTGTCAAATTCTTCTAATTTTCTTTTATTCAAATCATTCGTAAAAATGGCAACCGGCACATCTGCATAAATAGCTTCAAATATTGCACCAGAATTATCCGACAGAACTACATCAGATGCACTTAAGAGCTCAACCAGTTCTGTGTTTAAATCATAATATTCATCTACTACTTCCTTTAACATAGCCAATCTGTCTTCTTCATTTTTTAAAAAAGATGTTCCATGATGAAATTTTGCAATTACCTTATATTTATCTTTTAATTTTTTTATACTATCGATTACAGTATCTATAGAGCTAATATCGCCCCATGTCGGTAGATATAGCAACACCGGCTTTTCAGAAGTTGTCTTCTTTTCATAATTAACATACTTCATGTTCCCTATAGCATAGGTTTTTGTATAAGCACTCAGGATATCCGCTTCATACTTCCCATAACATAAAATGGCATCAAATAACATATTATATTCTGGCTTATATTCTGGATCTGGTTTTGCCAATAAAATACCATACTTGAATTTTATTCTATATTCAAAGTTAATGTCTAGGCAGTGGTCTAATGGATGTGCTTGTAAAAGAATTTTATATCTTATATTTTTATCAGCCACTCTTTTAGACTCATAACCTCTATCAAGCATATATTTATAAACAGAGTCATGAATTTCTTCATATCCTTCGTCATTTTTTATCTCAGGCACATACAAATCAACAGTATAATTCCTTTTTAATAATTCATCTATACCATTTTTTATAGTTTGAAATTGAATAATGTTTTCAACAGCTATTGCAATATCTTTATTCATAAGCACCTACCTTTTATATATACTCTACTTCCTTTTCATTTATCGTTCCACTATATTCCTTATCCGCTAATATTTTATCGAAACTCTTATATAGGGTCTGATCTTTCCCTATAAACTGTAATCTCCCGAAACTCTTTCCTCTTATATTCTCCTCATCTGTAACAATGTAAACAATATTATTTTTTGTTAACAAACCATATAACATTTTGTTAAATGCGTAGTCATTAAACTTGTCTTCAGTAATATAAATTTTTACTATATTGTACTGGATATTTTTCTTTTTATCTAATTCTCCTGCATTTTCTTTTATTAATCTTTCCCAACTTTTTTTCCATTTTTTCTTGTTAAATTCTTTTGCAACCTCTACTGCATTTTTTCTACACTTTTCTCTTACTTCTTCATTGTCCAAAAACTCTTCTATAGCATTGTATAATGCTCTTACATTTGGTTCTATTAATTTACCATTATAATTATTAATTATAATGTCTGTTAATCCTCCTATTCTTGTCGCTATAACAGCATTTCCTGTCGCCATTGCCTCAAGACATGATAAACTTGTTCCTTCACTATATAATGTAGGCACTAAAGAGATTGTAGCCTTTTTATATGCTTCGTGCATCTTTTCAGGAGCTAAGCTATACATTTTTACCCTATCTCCCCATTTCTCTATTTTCTCTTCTACATTTTTTGTATCTTCTTCAAATCCCTTCCCTACAAAATGTATTTCAACATTTGAATATTTTTCTAATATTGCATCTAATATATCTAAGACTAAATATAATCCTCTTGGTTCATACAATCTTCTTGGATATAAAATAATGATTTTTTCTTCCTCATTCTTGCTTCTATCAAGCTTAAATTCATCAGTTTCAACATAATTAGGCACAACTTCTGTCATGTTTCCTAACATATAATCTACTGTTTGAAACCAATTTGCTGTATTTGTATCTACTGATACTATTTTATCGCATGCTTTAGCAGCATCAATAACCCAGTTTTTGCTATAGTTATCTCCTGCGTATTTATTTTGAATGTTATCCCATGCAACTCCATGACTAATTCCCATCGAAGGATATACCGCGGTTCCATAATTCTCCATAAAAGATGAATAAATGTTTAATTTAGAGGTATCTCTCGCTAAATTATTATAACTGTCTCTTATTTCTAAAGTAGATGTATATCCTCCATCTTCTATATTTGATTCTTCTATGTTAGTTACCCCGAACTACTTCTATATCATTATAAAATTTCACAAAAGGATAATTTGCCCTTTGATAAATTCTTAATTTGAATCCCATATGCTTTGAAACTTCATATAAATCTAATAAATATCTTTCTGCACCGCCAGAGTAATAGTTTTCACCTTCAAAATCCAAAAATGTTCCTGTCAATACTTTGATGCTATTAATGTGGTCTAAATTCGCAAAAACTTTTAGTCCATCTATATTCTTAAAGCAATGCTTCATAATTTCTTCTTGTGTTATTTCCTTTATCTCTTGGTCATTGATGTAGAACAATTCCTTACTGTCATCATCATTGTTTGATACATAAATTACTCTATCATTCTGAGTTATTTTTTTTGCATCTTCTATATTAGAAACTATAAAACAGTCAGCATCAAACAGCTTCTTCTCGGTTTTTTCAATAACAATAATGTTTGAGTTTAACTCTTTGAACACTTTTATATATTGATTTACTCTTTTATCATCCTCTATATTTATTATCGTTGTAAGCGCTAGATTCTTATTTGCAATTTCTTTTCGCACTTTTTGTATTGACTCTACTTCTTGTATTTGTACCTCAATCTCTTCTTCTATCACTTCTTTGTTATAAAAGGTTTTCTTTTTACGTTCTGCTATTAGCTCCGCATGGTTTATATCTACAACTTCTTGTTTGTTCCACTTTGACTTGATATTATTTATGATCCTTCTGTTTTTCAATTTTTTATAATTTTTGTTGTTCGCCATGAATTGTGACAAATAAAGCTTGCCAAAAAATTTGCTTTCTTTCTTAAAGTCTCTACAACAAAAATACATGTTTGCTTCTATGTCAAACTTATATTTGTTTTCGAAAGCCTCATTTATCCTTTTCAATATTCGCTCTTTATCTGCTTTATGACTTCTAAATATCTTTTCGTACATCTCTCTTTTTTGGGAATACTTAGATTTAGAAGCACAAAATATACCAATTAAAAAATCTTGTGTATAATTTGCTTTGTCAGCCGATTTCATAAAAGATATAGCTAATATTTCATATGTGTTCTTTATTATCTCTAAATATTCTTTTATTGTGTCTATACTCTCTATATAGTCCGTAAAATTTAGTATTATAAAATTATTCTCACATATTTCTTTTTCTAAAAATTCAGCATTTAATAGATAGGTAATGCTCTCGTCGTTATTACCTAATTGTTCGACCTCTTTTTTATATATGGGGTTAAACAAACTCTTTCTATATTCTCTATATTCTTCCACTTCTTTACCTCATTTTCTCAGCAACTCTAATATACTATCAGCTTTTTTCGACCATGTATTTTCTTTTGCCTCTTGAATTAATAATTCTCTATACTCTCTGTCATTTATTAGCTCTATCACTTCTGGTATCATACTTGCAAATTCTTCATGATCTTTAGCTATCTTAACACTTTTATATTTTCTACACTCTCTCATATCTGTAGTTAGTATTGGCTTGCCAGTTGCCATATACTCAAATAATTTAACCGGTGATGTAGACTCTGTAATATCATTAATTAAGAATGGAATTGTTAGTAGGTCCATATTCGCAGAATAGCTAATCAACTCGTTGTATTTCACTTTCCCTATATAATAAACATTCTTACACTCTAGCAATTTGCTCTTTTTTAATGACCCATCATATTCTATTCCTATTAATATAAAAGCATAGTTTGGATGCTTTTCAGCCGATTTCTTAACAGCTTCATAATCAAACCATTTTGCTAGTGCTCCATAATATCCAATGATTTTGTCATACTTTCCTTCAAGTTCTTCAATTATTCCCGGTTTTGCTATATTTTCATCATAAATGAAATCTTCTATATGCACACCGTTTGTAGATAATACTACTCTGTCTTTCCTTATAGCTACTATATCCTCATGCAATTTATCAGCTGTTGTAACTATATAACAGTCTGGATTATTAATAATATAGTTATGCTTTTGCATGAAAGATTTAGGCAGTGCTTGTGTTATATCTTCGTGTATCTCGTCTATATATTCATATAAAACTTTGTCTTCCCTGTTTAACGCTTGTTCTATTTCTTCTGTCTCTGAGACTATGTCAGTAGAATATAAATGTATAATTCTATTGTCTAAGTCCAAATTTTTAATAAAGTCATATTCTGTGGTTAAATATAAATTTTCATTTATTTCTTCATAAATATCTACATTGTCATACTCATGGTTTGCTGTACAATATAAATATAATACATCCCCTCGTTTAGATAATTCCAATGCTATTTGTTGTGGCCTCTGAAAGATTGGCAAGTCCCATTCTGTATATGGGTAGAAAACAAAAACACTTTTATATTTGTTGTTTTTACAAAGATTCTCCAAAAAATCGTATCTTCCTTTATTCGCTTTTCTTATTTTAGGCTCTCTTTTTAATACTAGTTTTTTATCTATGTTATCTAATTTTGCAAAAATTCTATATGCGATTTTCTTCATCACTTTTATCATAATCCCTATTATGCCATATTTTCTTACTGCTCTCCCTAGTCTCTTCATTTCTTCCTTCCCCTCTTTTTTACTTAGTCATATACTCTTCATATTCGTCACAAAGTTCTTTCCCTCCAACTTTTTTGATTCGTCCATTTTCTAACCAAACAACTCTATTGCATATTTGTTTTATATCTGTTAATGAATGTGAAACAAATAACACGGTAGTACCTCCATGAATCATTTCCTTCATTTTCTTTTCACTTTTTTGTTTAAATGAAATATCCCCTACAGATAGTATTTCATCCACTATTAATACCTCTGGATCAACAATTGTTGATATTGAAAAAGCAAGCCTTGTAACCATACCAGATGAATAATTTTTCAACGGAACATCTAAAAATTCAATTAATTCTGAAAACTCTACTATTTCATCGAATTTTTCTTCTATAAGGCTTTTTGAATATCCCATTACTGCTGCATTTAGAAAGATATTCTCTCTTGCTGTCAGATCCATATCAAATCCTGCTCCAAGCTCTATCATTGGACAAATCTTACCATGGGTTTGTACAGCACCTTTAGTTGGTTTCATAACACCTGCCACTATTTTAAGCAAAGTCGATTTGCCGGCTCCATTTCTACCCACAAACCCAATTACCTCTCCTTTTCCTACTTCGAATGTAACATCACTTAAAGCCCAGAATTCTTTCTTTTCAGTTTTTTCTTTCCTCTTAAATAAATTAATGAAAAATAACTTTAACGAAAAATTCTTTTCTATTCCTAAATTAAATCTCATTGAAACATCGTCAACTTTAATCATAGCTCCTCCTCGCCCAGCTTCCTATTACGCGAACTTACTCCTTGTGACATCCTCAGTTTTCTTAGCCGTAGCATCTTTGATGCGTACAGACAAGTTATGCTTTAGTAAACAAACTTTGAGGAATCTCCAGAGAATTTTCTGCGTTTATAAATAATATATAAATTTATCTTGATTCTTCTTAAATACGAACATGCCTGTCACAAGCATAATTAATGCACACGCTCCACAAATAATAAACGACCTTAAACTTGGCATATTCCCATATAATATAATCTCCCTCGCAAAGTCAATAAACTGGAATAATGGATTTAATCTAAACAGCGGTTGAAACCTATCATCGATCATTTGAATAGGGTACATAATAGGAGTCAAGTACATCCATAACATAGTAATAATTCCATATATATAAAACATGTCTCTAAAGAAAACAGCTATTGTTGCTAATAAAAAGCTCACGCCTAATGCAAACAAAAATAAGCATATAAACACAAAAGGCAACACAAGATGATAGATATTAAGTCCTGTTCCTGTTACTAGTATAACTAAGTATAATGGAATCAAAGTAAGTAACAAATTTATTCCAACAAATAAACATTTTGATAACGGAAAAATATATTTTGGTAAATATACCTTATTAATTAGAGACCCACTTGCAACAATAGAACTCATTGATAAATTAGTCGCTTCGCTAATATAGTTAAACATGACTAAACCAGTTAGAAGATATACTGGAAAGCTAATACCTGTCATCAGGTCTCCAAATCTAAAAACATACGAAAACACCATATACATTACAGTCATCATTAATACAGGATATAACAAACTCCATACAACACCCAGCACAGACCTTTTGTATTTCACTTTGAAGTCCCTTGATACTAACTGTTGTAACAAAAATCTATACTGTTTCATATTCAAATAAATATTTCTTAAAAACATATTGCCTCCATCATTTTTTCTTTGTTATGACATTGTACATTAAAAATGCCTATTATTCAACTTAATATCTCAAATTTTCTTACGGAAATTAGCTTTCTTCAATTATTACGAGATTAAATATTAGTGCAAAATAAATGGTAAAACCTAAAGCGTTTAATAGATTTCCAGAATTATATGCAATTGCAAACAAGAAAAATGTAGTCACAAGTGCAAGCGCGTTTATTAAATACGTTCTTTTGAATCTATGTTTTATAATCATATATGCAGCATACATAATCAATGCAAAATACGGAAAAAATATCAAAGTTACTCCTATTATTCCGCAGTGCATAGTACTGCACTATAAAATCTTGCTCTATGTTGAAAATATTTTGCAGTCTCGTATTGGTTATTCCAAAAAATTTATCCCACTCATTATCATTTATCTCTATAACACGTCTTACCATTGCTCTTTGCACATATCTATGGTTTGTTCTTACACTAACATCTTCCCTCATTATTCTCAACCAGAATTCCGGATCATATCTATATGGATAGCTATGTAAAACAAATTGTTCAGGAACTGTCCATAGATAATTTTCATAGATATAGTTAAGAATCCTTACTCTTTCTAGTTCACTGTCCTCCGTCTCTAAAATTTCAATACTTCCATTTACAATACCTTCGTCACCTTCGTCTGCAACATATTCACTATATATAGCTTCCTCATACACCTCTTCCTGGTTATGTGTCACTACTATAGGTTCTATTAAATTTTCCATTTCATATATTCGCCCAAAGGCTGGATTAAATGGCATCAGTGCCAAATATATAAGAAGTACTATCGCAATTGGTGTCATCTCCCTCCATTGCAGTTTCTTTTTATATATAAATTTATTAAATATCACCACACCACAGATTGTGTATACATACACAATTACAGTTCCTAAAACTGAAACTCTAGTTCCCAATAGCATTAATCCTAAAGAATTAACAACTAGGACCAATATATTTCTCTTTTTATTTTCTTTAATAACTGAATAAATTATAAATGGTAATGTTAATATAAGAACTGCACTTATCTGATTGCCCATATAGAATAATCCTTTTGAGGCTAATTCTTGATACGTATATGTATTGTTACCAAACCATGCGAAAAAATTTGCACTAATACGTAAATGGCTATAAGTCGCATAAGAAAACAAAAATAAATTGCTAATAATAATGATAGAGCCTATTGTCATTGCTAAAATTTTCATCGACTTTAAGATGTTCTCTTTCCCAATATCCAGCTTATACAGCACATATATCAATAAGAATGGAGTTATCATCTTTAAAAAATACAAAGTTTCACTTACTATAGAATAATTAAAATCTCCCGGAACCAAAGAAGTAAAACTTTGAGCGTTCCAAAACTGCAATATGAAATACATTCCGAGAAAAAAGAAATACACGAAAAAAAGATATTTCTTATTGCTTTTGTCTCTGAAAAAGCAATAAGAAAATAATATCCCGATTATAATTACCCTAATAAGTGTTGATATAGGACTATAAAATATTTTAAAATCAAATACTGGTTGTATACATATAAATACTACCATAAAGTTTGTTAAAATTTTATCTAACTTTATTTTTTCCATGTTCCCTCTATTCCATATAGTATCTGCATCCGCAAATCACTTTCTTCCGTAAGATTTTCCTCATATATTATACAACAAACTCTTCATTTGTTCAACTTGTTTCCAAATGCTACGTGTTCATTCAAGGCAATTATATGTATGTAAAAGACAGGACTATATATCCTGCCTTCTACATCTGCATAGCAACTCGTTACAATCAGAATCTACGCATTTGTGCTCCTGTTAGCTATCTCTATAGCTTTCGTTACCATGCTGCCACATTGCTTAGATGATACATTTCCCCATCCGCCTTGTTGTTTTACCGTTTCATATACTCCTAATTCTTTTGCTATTTCTTCTTTCAAGTTTTCCGACATTAGGTTTTTACTCCTAGCCATTTCAAGTTCCTCCTTTAAAGAAAACACTAATTATAAATGTTTCCTAAAATTATTATTTGTAGAAAAAGCTTTTTTATTATGTTTAAAAAATTACAAAACTACAAAATTAATCAAATTTTTATACATCTACTTCTGGCAGAGCATATACTTGTTGGGCAAACGGTATGTCTGATTTTCTTGTTAATTCCCTCCAGCTGGTTCTTCCTTCCGCGATGTCACTTCTCAGTTCTTCCATTAGCTCTGCTATTTCTAACGAAGACTCATATAATCTTTGGAGATTATATGAATCTTCATCTGATAAAGATTCCCCTCTTAATTTTTCTCTCGAAATCGAGTGACTATAAGTACTCACCTGATTCAAAAAACTTTTTGCATTTCCGAAGTCCACGGCTTGTAGACGGTAACCCGCGCCAAATAAACTCTTGCTAAATTAGCTTCTCTCCACATGTTAGTAAAAACATCTTCATTATACTCCTCTACATCCAATGTCACCATTTCATGAAGGTAACTATTTATTTTTTGCATATGATGTATTGCTTCATAGAGAGCAAGATTGTGTCTGTTCTCTATTTCTGCAATATGCATCCTATTTTCTCTATATAATAGAATTCCGAAAATTATCGTAATCAATACCAACATTACAATAATTCTATAGGAATAATTTTTTTTCGTTTCTTTATCCACATTATTCATAAAAACAGTATGTGTCTATATCCAAAAAATATACCTTTTCGCACTTTTCCTCTTTTTATGGTATAATAAAACTTGATTGTATAAAATAAAAGGAGAAAACTATGAAAAAAGTTTTAATTTTTTATGGTTCCTACGGTGGCGGACATCTATCAGCAGCAAGAAATATAAAAGAATACATTGATTCACAATATAAAGGCGAAGCAGAAACTTTGCTTGTTGATTGTATAGAATATATAAATAAACCTTTAAATAAAGTTTCTACAAAAGCTTATGCAAAAATATCTAAAAGTGGACATTGGGCGTGGAAAAAAATGTATTACTCTAAGGAGTCAAGTGCTTTATCTAAGTTCAGTAGGGCTGCAAATAGAGCCATGTCCATAAAGCTAAATATTCTATTCCAAGAATATAAACCTGACATTGTTATCTCTACACACTATTTTAGTAGTCATATGTGTACAATTCTCAAAAAAAAGAAAAAGATTGATTGTAAGTTAGCTACAGTAATGACTGATTATGCTCCGCATCCTCAATGGATACGAAATCATGAACATGTAAATTGGTTCTTCGTTGCGCATGAAGGAATGATGGATTCATTAATCGCCCATAATATCTCTCCTGAAAAAGTATACGTTACTGGAATTCCTTTGTCCAACAGGTTTTTAGCAAACTATGATAAGGAAAAAGTATTAACTGAATTTGGTCTTGAAATGAACAAAACAACTATACTGTTTTTTGCAGGTGGAGAATATGGTTTTGGGAAAAGCAAAACATACAACTTTTTACGTTCTATTTTAGACGATTATCCGGACATGCAAGTTATAGCGATAGCCGGCAAAAGCGCTAAAGCGAAGGAAAAATTCGAAAACATAGTGGAAGAAACTAGGTCAAGCAAAAATGCTAAAATTCTTTCATATACAAATAAAATTCCGGAATTGATGAGCGTTTCTGACTTAGTTATTTCTAAACCAGGTGGACTTACAACAACGGAAAGTATCGCCTCTGGTCTTCCAATGATTGCTGTAAATCCTATTCCTGGACATGAGCAAGAAAATGCTGAGTATTTAGAAAGAAATGATATCGGAATATGGATCAGAAAAGATGATGATGTTAGAGAAAAATTACAAGACATCTTAGGCTCCTCAGAGAAAATCAAAAAAATGAAAATAAACGCAAGACTAGTTGCTAAAAGGAATTCAACGAACGATATCTGTAAAATAGTATTAGAATCTTAAACATAAAAGAGACTGGAGTTTTCCAGCCTTTTTTGTTTCTTCATATTTTTCTGTTTTCTAACATTTATAACTCTCTTCTTCCTTCTAACGCTTTAGTTAAAGTAATTTCGTCTGTATATTCTAGATCTCCTCCTACAGGAATTCCATGAGCAATCCTTGTCGTCTTTATGCCTAATGGCTTAATCAATTTTGATAAATACATCGCTGTTGCTTCTCCCTCCACACGTGGATTTGTAGCTATTATTATTTCTTTTACTTCTCCGTCTTGTAACCTTTCCAGAAGTTCCTTTATCTTTATATCTTCTGGACCTATGTTATTCATTGGAGATATTGATCCATGTAAAACATGATACACTCCTTTAAATTCATGAGTTCTCTCCATCGCTATAACATCTCTCACATCTTCTACCACGCATATTAAGCTCTTATCTCTTTTAGGGCTGCCACAAATTTGACATGGTTCTGTATCAGAAATATTATAGCAAACATTACAATATCTTAGATTCCTTTTAGCATTAATAATTGAATCTATAAATTCTTTTGCTTGTTCATCGCTCATGTTAAGCATATGAAAAGCTAACCTAGCAGCAGTTTTATGTCCTATACTAGGTAACCTTTCAAAACTCTCTATTAATTTCTCTATAGACGGCGAATAATACGACATACTTCCTCCGGTCTCCTAAAACATACCTGGCATATTCATTCCTGGTATATTTGGCATACTTGCTGCTTGCGCATGGTCCACTTTTCTCAAGGCTTCATTCACACAAGTTATTATTAAATCTTGTAACATTTCTACATCATCTGGATCTACTACATCTTTTTTTATAGCAATTTCTTTTACTTCTTTGCCACCGGAAACTTTCACTGTAACGGCTCCACCTCCAGCAGATGCTTCAAAATCTTTAGATGCTAGTTCTGTTTGAGACCTTTCCATCTCTTCTTGCATCTTTTTAGCTTCTTTCATTAGTTTTCCTATGTTCATTCCTCCACCCATTCCTCCTGGGAATCCTCCACGTTTTGACATTCTTCATTCCTCCCCTTGCTTAATACGTTTCAACTTAAGCATCAATAATATTAATATCTATCCCTATATCATCTGGTATAGTACTGCTTTGCCTTCCGAGTCACCGGCATTATTGTTCCTGCATTTTCAATATACTTAATCTGCATTTTTTGCCCTTCTTCCAAAGAAATCATCTTGCTAAGCTCTTCCCTATTTTCATGTTGCTCTAAAACTGATTTTGCAAAAGGTGTTATCTTGCCTGAAAATGCTATTTCTACACACAAGTCATTAGGTTTTCTCGCTTTTGTTCCAATTAGGTTTGTATATAACATCACTTTACCTTTTGTCTTTAATGTATCTAATATCTTTTGCCAGTATTCCACATCATTATCAGCTCCAACCTGCTTGCTCGCTTGAACCAACGCGGTCTCTTTTGGCAAAGCCTTTTCTGTTTCTGGCTCATCCTCTTCTTTCTTTTCTATGTCTCTTGTTCCTATTGGGACTGTTACTTCTTGCTTATCCACAATTTCTTCTTTTTTCACAGTTTCCTTTTTAGATGTGTTCGTAACTGGTTTTGGTTTCTCTCTTACACTACATATGCTATCTTTCTCTGTACAACATTTCATTAGTCCCACCTGTAACATTATTGTTTTTTGAGAAGACCATTTTATACTATTGGCTAGTTCAGACAGTATGTGTATAAGGTCAAAAAGTCTTTCTTTTGTTGTCTCTTCGCTAAGCTTTTCTAATCCCTCTATCTCTCTTTCATTATATAACTCTGCCTTCTTAGTAGACTTATATATCAAAATATCTTTTACATATTTTATAGTTTCCCATAAAAAATTATCTAAATCTTTTCCACTATCTATTACTTCTTTTACATCTAATAATAGTGTTTCTGCATCATCATGTATTATACTTTTTACAGCTTTATTTATATAGCTTACTTTAGGCAATCCTACTAACTCTCTAATGGCGTCTTCACCAATCTCATTGCCCGCTTCTTCCTGAATGCATCTTTCCAGTATGCTAATGGCATCTCTCATAGCACCTTCTGCTAAAACAGCTATCATATTTATTGCTTCTTTTGATATTTTTATATTATCTTCTTTGCATATAGTTTCCAGCCTTTTAGCTATGTTCTCTTCCGAAATCCTTTTAAAATCGAATCTTTGGCACCTTGATAAAATAGTTGCGGGTAATTTTTGCGGTTCTGTCGTAGCTAGCAAAAATTTTACATGTTTTGGCGGTTCTTCAAGAGTTTTTAATAGTGCGTTAAAAGCTCCTGTAGACAACATATGCACCTCGTCTATTATATATACTCTATATTTAGCACTACTAGGTAAAAAATTTACTTCCTCTCTAATTTGTCTTATATCTTCTACGCTATTGTTAGAAGCCGCATCCATTTCTACAACGTCAGTTAAGCTTCCTGCCAATACTCCTTTGCACATTTCACAGTTATTACACGGTTCGCCGTCTGCCAAAGACTCACAAATTACTGCTCTTGCTAAAATTTTTGCACATGTAGTTTTCCCTGTTCCTCGTCCACCATTAAATAAGTAGGCATGACCTACTCTTTCTGCCATAATTTGATTCTTTAATGTTCTCGTAACATGTTCTTGCCCAACCATATCGTCAAATTTTAATGGTCTAAATTTTCTGTATAGAGCCGTATACGCCAACACCTTCACCCCTTATATAAATTAACCTTTCTATGGAAAGCAACTCACATAGATGTCACTATTTATCGCTGCTTCCTTCCAGATCTGACGAGTTTCATAGCTATCCATTGAATTACTCTCCATACAAAGGTTAACTCTTTGCTTTTCCTTTGGATTATATCGTTTTTTTTCACTTTCTGCAAGTGGTTATTTCATCCTTTCTACAAAAAAGGGAGACTTGCTCCTCTTTTTTTATACTCTCTTCTTTAATTCGGTTTAAAATCTTCTAAAGACCATGTTTGATAAATCTGTTATTCGCGTGTGTAAACGCCCCTCTTCCTCTTCTAAGATATTTCCTGCTGGCAATTCAATCGAATATTCTGCTCTGGTTCTATGCCCAGAACCAGTTTCTATAATTATATCAAACAACAGCGTCATCGTAATATCATCCAAGTTTATCCCCGCTGAATTTAAAGCTGCTCCATTTGCTCTAAATATTTCATCTTCGGTAACAGGATATCTCCCTATATCTTTCAGCGCCACTCTAAACCCTATCAATACTCCGCCTTGGTTATTTATTTGTAGCGCTCCTATATCTGTACTTGTATTCCCTTCAAATTCTATTCGGTCAGTTAGAAGAAACTCCTCTGTATATTGGTATCCACCATAATTATTGTATTGTCTGTACATTTTTGCTGTACCTATGTCATTATATGCTTCAATTCTAATATTTTCAAAAACAACACTTCTAATTGTGTCTTCTCTTCTATGGTTTGCATTTTTAGTTATTTCAAAGAATATATCATTTATCTGAAATAATTCTATAAACCATTGCTCGTAATCATCTCTCTCAACAGCTCCGCCCTCTACTGTGCTTACGATAAGAATCGATTTGATTTCAAATGGTAAATTCCTCTCCCCTTCAACACTATACCTTAGCATAATTAATCCAACAATTGCTAAAATAACAGCTATAGCTATAACTATTATGTATGCATGTATTGTTTTTTTATTAAACACTTTTTCCCTTTGCATATTTATGACCTCTTTTTCTTTCTCAGATTTTTGAAAAAATCCTTTAATATATATTCACACTCTTCTTGCAGTATTCCATATTCTACTTCAACTTCGTGATTGAACTTGTATTCTAATAGATTTAAGACGGATCCGCAAGCGCCTGTTTTTTCAT
>Ga0123355_10003764_pt1 | contig 21931 bp, 12 predicted proteins | sample TergutEmb28metaG_3_FD_89872 | JGI IMG/M metagenome (GOLD analysis project Ga0123355, IMG submission 89872) | Embiratermes neotenicus P1 segment gut microbial communities from Petit-Saut dam, French Guiana - Emb289 P1 | ecosystem: Host-associated > Arthropoda: Insects > Digestive system > Gut ... | reverse complement strand
TCTCATGTCGCAAAATTGTCTACGTGTAGCTTTACTCCTTCTTGTCGAATTCTTGTATCATGCCACAAACCAAATTACCTCTCACGTCGCTAAATTGTCTAGCTTTACTCCGTTTTGTCGAATTCTTGTATCATACCACAAAACCAAATTACCTCTCACGTCGCAAAATTGTCTAGCTTTACTCCTTCTTGTCGAATTCTTGTATCATGCCACAAACCAAATTACCTCTCATGTCGCAAAATTGTCTAGCTTTACTCCTTCTTGTCGAATTCTTGTATCATGCCACAAACCAAATTACCTCTCATGTCGCAAAATTGTCTACGTGTAGCTTTACTCCTTCTTGTCGAATTCTTGTATCATGCCACAAACCAAATTACCTCTCATGTCGCAAAATTGTCTACCTTTAATCTATGCTCCTGAAATTTTTATGTCCATTTTGGACTTTTGTTGTAGTGTGGAGGTTGTGATTTGGACTGTAAAGGATAGCAATTAGGCCTGTCACCCTTCTTAAAGGCCTCCTTGAGAATACGTATTTGCTCTTATCTCCTCGATTACTCTGTATATCCTACTGTTGTCTTCGAGAATTACACAAGCAGATTAATGCCTGCATCGGTCATTCAGAACTTCTACACTTTGCCATTTAACTTTGTCGGCTAACTACCTTTACCCATTTCCTCGTTTTTAGGCGTTTGTCTCTTTTATGTAGGCCTTGTTTGGTCACATATATGTGGCAGTATGTCTCTAGCCAAGATATTTACAACTTCTTCTAGGCCTATGTTTCGTTTATATTCTGTTTTTATATCTGTCAGTCGGCATCCATGTATCACTGCCCTAAATCAGTGTTTGCACTGTTTTAGGCGGTATTTTGTAACTATACAGTAGAACTCCTCTTAACCGGACCTTGGTTATCCGGATTGCTAACTATCCGTATTGGCTTGGCCCCTCCGGTAAACGTTTCTTTCTGTTGAATAAATAGAGACCAACTTGATGTCACTTGCTTTATTATTTGATTATTTAATGCTCAACATGTTTCGGATGTTAATACATCCATCCTTGCGACGTATTTATTGAGTTATTTCATGGGTTGTATTGTTCTGGTTCGATGTGTGTTGTTGTTACGTCGTGGTTTGGCAAGATGATGCACGGTCCAATAAACATAAGTTTCTTTCTGTAATTGCACTACATCTTTTCATGGCTTAATTTTTTTCGCCTTTTTTCAAATATATATGCAATTAATTGTGTATGAATGTTTTATTTGTACGTAATTAAATATGTAGCCAAGAATAACCATTTCCAGAAATTTATTCCCACTTCAAGTTGCCAATGTAGCCTATTTGCAAAGAAAAATCCAATTATCCGGAATTTCTGCTTATCCGGATGTTTCGCCTTCCCAATTAATCCGGATGAGTGGAGTTCTACTATAATCCCAAGTAGGTCTGCAGGATATCTTACAAGAAAGTCCGGCAAAGCGTAGTTTGTAAAAAAAGACTAGGTTAAGGGTTGGATAATCGAGGAATCGTAGTTCGATTCCCGGCAGGAACAAGAGATTTTTCTTTCATTCAAAAGTATGCAGACCTGCTCTGGGGTCTAACCAACGAACTGTTTCCTGGGTATCGTGGTACCTTCCAGGGCTGTAAAGCACTCCGCTCCGTGAAGCAGCACTAGCGTCGAGTGTTAAACTTTCAAAGACTGAACGTAATATATAAGGAACCAGCCCGTACCGCGCAGTAGACACTTTCCACCACGGTTATAAAAACCAGTCAGTTAATAATTTATAAAGCAAAGGTCGCTGTCTGTTCTGAGATCCGTACAAAACACGCAACGCAAGGTGAGCACCATGTAGAATTTTTTAACTTTCAGCCTGGCGGTACGTAAAGAAACCGCTAGGCTTTAAAAGGTTAACAGTGCATATGGCTGTACCTCTGCTGTCTCTCTCTGACTCCATACTGTGCACATGGAACTGCACCATATGTTTCATCTTTTTTTTTACAGTGGTGTCTCTAAAATATGCCAACTGTACGTAGGATTACCAATACGTGCTTTTTATTTCCCAGATCTCCCTGCGCAAGTGAATGTCTTTGCATTATCTGCATATTTTTTTTACAATCCAGCGGAATTTTTCGTTTTCTTATATCTTCCCGGCCAGTCTTATTTCAGAAAAGTAATCTTACACCACTGGGGAGACCTAGGCGTAGATGGGTGGATAATATTAGGATGGATCTCCAGGAGGTGGGATGCGTGTATAGGGACTGGATTGGGCTGGCCCAGGATAGAGACAGGTGGCAGACGCTTGTGATTGCGGTAATGACCCTCCGGGTTCCGTGAAATGCGGGGAATTTCTTGATTAGCTGCAAACCAGTTAGCTTCTCAAGAAGGACTCTGCACCATGGAGTAAGTAAGTAAGTAATCTTACACAGAAATCTCTTCGTTTTAATCAATACCATACCAAAGGGATAAAACAGCACCCTGCGTCGTGTCGTTTGTTGGCGTCCCCAGGTTTCGTGCATTCGTTTAACCAAGCGTACACTCTGCTGTGTGCTGAAGGGGTAAAAGCAGCCATAAGCCAACATATGCGGCACGTGGCCCATTAACATACAAATACGCATTTACTCTCCCGTTATAGTTTCAATTTCCCATCATCGAGCTGGCGGACCCTCAATAAAGTTGACTGGCAAAAATAGCTGAATTCGTCCCAAGTTACAGCGCTTTACTGCGGGCACACCTTCCAAACAGGGCGACTAAATCAGCAAACGACTTCAAAATTATACAAATAGGACACCGTCCTCTTACCACAATTGTGTTTTTCACCCGAAATTGAGACTGCTTGATTAAGTGAGGACGTCAGACGTTTCGGGTAGGCAAGAGGATTCAACTTACCCGTACATCTTCTGTCGGAGCTTAGTGTCATCGCATTCGTACAGCCAGAGTCGCTCGGCCTGTCAGAATGGTCTGGGTCTGATGTACGGTTAGTGTTACAAAGAACATAATCTTTTCGTTCTTTCCGGTAAGCCCAGGCTTACGCATTTTTAGGTTCCGAAGCCTCCATAACACTGTGCTTTCTCTGTACTGTGCTGCTGTCAAGCGAGCTTGGGCCGACTTGAAACTTTGGGGTGACCTTCTCTTCCGCGTTCGCACAAAGGAGCTGTAGATGACATTAAAATGAACGTGACCGTTGAGTGGTTAGCATTCCTGCGTTCGCGTTTTAAACTACAACTTCGGCCTTAAAATTGCAGTTTATGTACAAGCTGTCACAGATTTTTATTGTTTATCTCGGTGTGGTCATATATAACGAGAGAAGAATGGAGAAGATCGGTTGAACCTATCATGTGAAGAAATGAAGAAGTATTACTTAGAGTCAAGGACCGGAAGAATATCCTACTTGAAATAAGTAAACGGAAGGTTAACTGGATTGGTCGCATTATGGGTAGAAATTGCCTTCTACAACAGGTTGTTGAAGGAAAGATAAAAGGGAGGATAAAAGTGACAGGAAGCCGAAGAAGAAGACGTAGGAAGCTACTAGATGACCTTAAGGAAAGGAGAGGATACTCTCGTTTGAAGAAGGAAGCTCTAGATCGCCCTGTGCTGAGATCTCGCTTTGGAAGAGGCTTTGGACTTGTCGTAAGACAGACTACTAAATGAATGAATGAATTGCACGTCTACCTCAAATTCGACACGACGTAACTAGAGTTTTGAGAAATTAATCCATAAATCAATAACGATCTCAGGATATCGATTTGTTTGCGCGTCTGATTACATCACGTAAAATTACAATACTAAGCAAAATTTTTAAAATTATATATCAGTTCTTCTGTGATGTGACACTGTGTCACTGCGTATTTGGCTCGAGGCCTCGAGACTTACTTCTTGTACATTTCGACCCTTGAAAATGCAAGCACTACGCTGTCTCGAAAAGTCCGGAACAGAATATCCTGTGACGCGCTTAGCATCCCGGAAGAAATGACACGTCACCACCCGGCTCTTAGAATTTAAACAGCCGTAGCCTTCTGAATGATTGACATTCTACTGCAAGCGTATACTCAATAATAAATTCCCATACACGAGACTAATTTTAGCCTAGTGTTTAAAAACAAAGTCTATAGTAAAAGTGCATCATATTTAAAACGTATTAAACATTTACGCAGAGACAAATGCCGACGAATCATGAAGTGATTTTCACACTGGGATTTTGCTTCGGTGGATCTGCAGCCAGTCGGCAAAGCTAAAGTGATGTATCAGAGGATGTACCTCGACCTAGAACGTAACACTTTCAGTAATCACACACAAAATTATAGGCTTAATATTTGGGTTTTTAACGAGAATAACATGAGAATGTACGAAGTAACTTACGTGTTGTAGAATGTGTTATAGATTATGTAAATGATGGGAACTTCGTCAGTTTAATGTTTTCCAAATTAAACAAGTTTAAAAAAGGAAAAACCGTACTCGGATTTTAAGCGCAAATTATTTTCAAGTGTTTCCATAAATATTTTGAATGCCTTTTTGCTGTGCTATTCATTTATAAAATACAGACCCATTGGTGCATATTTGCCGCGGCATTCATTAATGTATTATGTCTTCGTGTGTGTGTGTGTGTGTGTGTATGTGTGTGTATGTGTGTGTTTTGTGTGTGTGTGTGTGTGCGTATATATATATGTGTGTGTGTGTGTGCGTGCGCGCGCGCGTGTGTGTGTGCGTGTGTGTATGTGTGTGTGTGTGTGCGTGTATGTGTATGTGTGTGTTTTGTGTTTGTGTGTGTGTGTAAGTGTATGTGTGTATGTGTGTGCGTGTATATATATGTGTGTGTGTGTGCGCGTGTGTGTATGTGTGTGTGTAAGTGTATGTGTGTATGTTTATGTGTGTGCGTGTGGGTGTGGGTGTATGTGTATGTGCGTTTGTGTGTGTGGGTGTATGTTTATGTGCGTTTGTGTGTGTGGGTGTATGTTTATGTGTACACAAAGAATTGAATTAAAACGTTAATTTAAAAAGCGTGCATTTTGTTGGTTAACATTATATAGTTATATAGTTATATAGTTATATAATTATATAGTTATATAGTTATATTTTTTTTCTGAACATAAGAGAATCCATAAACTTCACACAGTTGACAGTGAGGGATTCACTTCACACTTCAGCCACCTTGCTTGTCGGGAACTTACTGGACAGAATGATTCGATTTGTGTGAGGTGGCGAATAAATAAGCGACTGTCCATAACGAATCCATGACGTGTTTTCTTGTAGACCTAAGAACTTTACTTATTATTTAAGCGCTCTTTTAGCTTAATGCACCCTTAACTCCTGCGTGCCACATGTAGACACACTGCAGTCACAATATTTAACCTCTTTGTGGCATTACATGCGTCTAAATAATGGACTGTTCGCCTTCTATCGCAAATAAAGCACATTGTTTTTACTTTCAAAGATCAATTTGACGTTCAGGTGACCGTGCATCGTGATAAATTCTTATAATAAAACCAACTAGGTGCACTAATTTCTCAAATTTATTTTTGGAATAAAAGTCTACATGTTTCGGACAGTTCCTCTGTCCATCATTAGGAGTTTTTCGCTGTACACACAGCAATAGAACTGAGTTCCGTCCTGATCCTACTCGCAAGCTGTCAGCAAACCTGTATGACATATACCATTGCTGTGTGTACAGTGAAAAACTCCTGATGATGGACAGAGGAACTGTCCGAAACATGTAGTTTTATTAAAAATAAATAAATTAGAGAAATTAGTGCATCTATTTGGTTTTATTATAAGAATTTCAAAAATCATTCGATTAACGATATCAAAATGGAGGCTCGCCCTTTCTTTTGAACTGCATATGTAACCCATAAATACGTTGGGTATGAAAATGCTGATCCGTTTTAACGTTAAAGCGAACGGTACTTATGGTTACCATTTTGCTTTAAATGGTACACACCATTCCAGTAACTTTTAAAATACCTCTAATTACATTAGACCTATAATTCAAGTCTCCTCCTCCAGAAATAAGCCACTACCCCACTACTGTTGAAACTGCCACATTGTAATGAAATAACACAATTTACATCTCTACTGCCAATAGCAACTCGGTCGCCCTGCCCAAAGACTTTCGCTATGGTGACTGCATGTGTTAACACTTCCTGGTTTTGAAACTGAAATTTTCTGTTCTCACTGCAACACCGGTGCAACGCGTGCACTAATACCACTAATCCAGAACTACGCGCCTGCCTAATCCCTCCTTTGGTGAAGAGACAGGAACCGACAGAGAACCCGCATTGCTCACAGCCTGATTTACCGGGTTCACTCGGCCTGACCCAGCCTGCTGGGAGTGTCTGGCATCTGCTTCATTCGTATGATCTACTGCTAGTCTCGAATTGCTAAATTTCTCACAACGGTTTACTTTGCTATGAAATTACGCACTGAATATTCTTGGATATGGGGGCCGTGCGTTACATATTTTCATAGCCGTGTATTCAAATCCGAAACATGTTTCAGTTTTTTGTAACAATGTCAGGTGCTTCTCAGCACTGCCTCAAATGTACCCTTACCTGGATTGTCCTGGTCCGTCATCAACCACAACAATAAATTTGTTACTCTTCAGTTATTACTTGTTTATTATACATGAACCTACTAAGCATTAATTAGGGGATCGCGGTGGCACAGTGGCTAAGATGCTGTGCTACAAATCGGAAGGTCGCTGGTTCGATCCCAGATGGTGTCATTGGAATTTTTCATTGACATAATCCTTCAGATCGCACTATGGCCCTGGGGTCGACTCAGCCTATAGTAGAAATGAGTACCAGGAGCATTTCCTGGGGGTAAAGGCGGCCGGTGCGTGAGGCTGACAACCTTACCACCATCCTGTGCCGTTGTCACGTAATCTGGGAACCTTTACTTCCTGGAACCCTCTGGGTCACTGCAGGTCTGTAACGGGACCGCTTTACCTTTACCTTTACCTTTTACTAGCATTAACAATAAAACACACCTGTACTTCTGTCAATCACCGCTACTCCAAGGTCGTTTCCCCATCTGTGTCAACGTTGCAAGGAAGTTGATTTTTTAAATAAACTTTCTTTAGTTTTCCATCATTTTACAATCTTACTGTTTATCTTTATCATTTCACCGTGCATTTTGTAGCTTATTCCAGTAACACACCAACAAATACACATACATAGCCTTTAATAATCTAAAATTTACATTAAAACACTTCAAACGCTCCTACATGTTTCGATCATACGATCATCCTAAGAGAGCATACTTTGTTCCTTGCTAAAGTTAGAGTTTAAAACACTCAGTGATTTACTTCATTATATTAATTTGGTTCTGTGGCAGCATGGCGTGTGTTATGTGTGAGTCGTACGTTGTTCAATTGAGACCGGCTGTCGATGTGCTTGTTGTGCGGTATAGCGTGAGACTCTCACGCTATACCGCACAACAAGCACATCGACAGCCGGTCTCAACTGAATACCGTACGACTCACACATAACACACGCCATGCTGCCACAGCTTCAAATTAATATAACGAAGTAAATCACTGAATGTTTTAAACTGTAACAAAGTATGCTCCCTGAGGATGATCGTATAATCGAAACATATATGAGAGTTTTAATTGTTTTAATGTAAATTTTAGATTATTAAAGACTATATATGTGCATTTGTTGGTGTGTGTAATTAAACAAACTTACTGTTTGTGTTGTGTATTTTGTATTTTTGCCTTCTTTTATGTATTCAATAATTTTATTTGCCGTTAGTAGCATTCTTATCTCGCCTTATTTAAGGCGTTTATGAATTTTCCTTCCATTTTTGTGTTTTCTTATTTTGTATGGTGTCCACTGTAGCGCGTGCGTGTCGTTTTCTTTATTGTTGTTAACAAAAATATTAGTAAATAAATTCACCTGTTCCACCGAACTATCTACCGCTATTACCCCACTAGTGCATTAATTCTTTCCTCACTCTTAACCCTTTGGCCCTGTAGCTGGACATTTACAGTTTAGCACACCATTTATGTAAAATGTGAATATTTTATGAACCAAGAAGTGTAACATTAGGAAATACACGATATTTTGTGGAGGAATAAACGAAGATGGTGAGAGAAAGTCTAAAAAAATAATTACATTTATTTATTGACTAAATATATATAAAAAAAACCCTACTCTGGGGACTAGCGGTACGCGTGTCCTGTATATAGGATGTATTGTGCCTAAAGGTTAATTACTCCGTCAGATGTATGTTGTACCAGTTGATCGCCATTCGCTCGTTCCATTATCTCTCTCGCGTCTACACGTTGGCTGGTGTATTTAGAGTCAAGGACTCGTGGACCACCTAAAGACACAGTTTGTAACTTCTGGAAGTAGGCTTGCACCCATACTGGCTGTCGTTAATTGGTGAATATTAGGGTGTGTGTGGCTTAGTCAGAGACCATCTGGGTTTCGTCACTCCTGACCGTGTTATTGGGTGGAAACCCGCTGACATTAGAACGTGGAGCTCAGAGCTTCAGTTCTGGAATCCTGTGTTATCTTCGATCATCTGTTACATTGCTATTCACACTTACGTCACATAGCTGGTAGACGTTTTTTTAACAAACAGTGTTGTAAATCGCACACATCTGCACTTACTAACCATCACATCCTTATCATCTCACTAAATATTTAGTACGGAACGGACAGTTTAGTGTTAGATATTTAGTGATCGATCAGGATTCCAGTGTGTCAAAATATATTTTCACCGCCTTCCTAGTGAGATTTCTGACTTGTGCACTTCTCATTATCAGTCGCCGTACTTAACTCCACAAACTAGAGTCCTGAATATCTTGCCAGTCGTTCTGCGCGTTAAATTTCTCCGCATTTTGTGGAACCGGAAAAATTGATTAATTTTCTCATAAAGGTCAAACAATAGACTGCTTTCTAAGTCAGTCTAATCCAAGAAACAATTTTATATTTCCCCAGTTTGCCCTAGGAAATCTATTCCTTTCTAAGCCGGTGTAATCTTTCCCACAATTTCATATTTTTTCGAGGTTATCCAGATATTGGCATATTTTCTGAGCCAGTTTAATTCATCCCACAATTGCATGATGCTTTGGGTTACTCTAGACCAGAATTTTTCGAACTCTGCTTCAAGGAAGCCTGGAATTCCCTGGGCCATTTTCGGGGATTCCAAATCACCTTTCTTTGAAAATGTAATTGGTGAATATAAGTCGAATATTCGGTACAATTTTTCTTACTTCCTTCCCTGTCTTTGTGCATAATCGGCACTTTGGTGTAGATCACCGATCAGATAATCTTGTTTTTTTTTATAGGTTTTCATACTTTTATGATTTTCTAAATAAAATTTTATTTTTTAAAATAATTTTATTACATTTTTAACACAAAAGTATTTTTTTGCTTTTCGTAGTATCCTTAGAAATTTAGATTCCCCCACGAGGGTTCCAGAAACATTAAGATTTTGGAGACTGCTGTCCTAGAAAAGGGACTGTTGTCTAGGACAGTGCGGTCCATCCCACACTTCACGTCCACTTCTAATATTGCCTGAGTTCACCCCCAACAGCGGACTCCTTTCTGAATCATTCTCATTAATCCCACGACTTCATACAGGCCTATGTTATCCCAGAAAACGGACTAAGCCTAATCCTCCCCCAAACTTGATATTGCCCTAGGTTGCCCTGGTAGGCTGTATCTGTGGTGGTTTCCAACCAAACTCATGTATAATCTCATTTTCGTCGTTTCGCATTATGTAATTTCTCCCGCCTGTAACCGATGTGCTGCATTCAGTATCGTATGTCCTAATTTCCCTGATGTATCCTAATGCCTTACTGCACAGCTATTTTAGGAAAGAAGGACGCCGAAGCACTTCCTTATTTCAGATAATTCCGAACAGTTACGAAATTGATAAATTTGGTGTGGTCAGTATATGTACCCAGCCATCTCATTAATCCTACCTTCCTCATTATTCACTCTTTTAGATTCTTCTCTTTGCATGTGTTGTTCCTCGCAGCATATTTCATAACAGGGCTTCACCGGAGCCTGTCATGTCCGTCATTTCTTTCTATCACAAACCTTTCCTGCGATTTAGACGAGGCACGTTTAGAATTGCGTGCAAAATAGCCACACCTTTGTGGACAGGGTAAGACGACAAGAAAAATTGTACAAGAAATTTGTTAAAGATGCTCTACACATCGGGATCCTCCAAGGGTTGTCAGTAGTTCCGGAGCACGGAAGAGCACATAGTGAATTTGTTTACTTTGCGCACTTTCTATAGACAACTCCTGACACCACTCAGTTTGTTAGTGGAAGTGTTTTTGCTTGTCTTAATTTTTACCCAACTTGTTCTTTATTGGAGATTTTAGGCTTCCGCCAAGTTGCAGTTCAGTTCTTCGCTCTTCTGGGATGCTGTGAGGTCTTGGTTAGCAGTTGGTTATCGACATTTTGAGATAACGTATCGGCGACGTTTCAGGAAAACCTGGTATTTCCATCAGTGACATATAAACAAACAAATAATAGTGCCAATGAAACATTTCAGCGACAAAGCACACTGAAACCTAAGCACGCCTATGGCTCAGTCACTTAGTCACGTGATGTAAGGTGCGCCAGATACATTGCCATTTGCTTCACAAACTCTTCCTCCTGTGCTTTTACAGTCAAGAGTCTTTTAACGAAGGGGATACGTTCTGAGAAATGCGTCTTTAGGCGATTTCGTAGTTGTGCGAACGTCATAGAGTGTACGTACATAAACCTCGATAGTATAGCCTACTACATACCTAGGCTATATGGTATAGCCTATTGCTCCTAGGCTACAAAACTGTACAGCATGTTTTGTACTGAATACTGTAGGCAATTGTAAAGCAATGGTATTATAATGTTATATTATTATATTCTTGTGGGACCACCGTCGTGTATATGCGGTCCGTCGTTTACCGAAACGTCGTTATGCGGTTTGTGACTTTAATTTGGACCTGGCAAACATCTAGTGTCGGAACGGACGGGAATATGGTCGCAAGTGGTCAGCAGCGTTTTAGAAGGGAGTGCTAGTGTCTGACTTGCACTTACTGTCCTTACCGCTGCAGACACAGGAGAAGAAATATGTACAATTTTAATTAGCGTATCCCAAAACAAGAATCGAGTTGCGAATTGATAACTTGCTGGGTGCACGGATAGAGCATCGCCACTACACCAGTCTGCTCCGTATTCTAGATATATAACTGAAGCCTTCAGCCCGCAAAGCTAACCACTTTATGTAATGTAAAGTGATCCCGTTACAGGCCCGGTGTGGCCCAGAGGGTAGGTAGAGGTATAGCTTTATTCTTCCATGACCGCGGCACTAGAAGAGGGTGAGTGGTGAGCAGCACGCCCCGGCCGCACTTTACCCTCGGGAAAGACCCGGTACCCAATGTACAGGAGACTGGGTGGGCCCCAGGGCCGGTCTGGACGGGCGGAAAATCTCGTCCCCACTGGGATCCGATTCCGGACCTTCCAGCCCGTAGTCATTCTCTATACCGACTGAGCTACCCGGCCCACACTTTATGTAAGAGGCAACTAAAAGGGATAGTCGGCCTATATTCTTGTGTGTGTGTGTGTGTGTGTATTTGTGTTTGTGTTTGTGTGGGCTCAGAGTTGCTTGTAATAAAAGGGATGCATTTGTTAACTGACCAAATTTTGTGAGAGTCAAACCGCTGTATGTGTTACATTGGAAAAATCCTTCAAAGTTCTAAACAAACTGGGAAGGGATAACTTCTCGGAACCCGCGATGTTGCTTTTTACATTCTCTGCTCCGTCAACGGGATGACAGAGTCCAAATAAACTAAGAGCTGCTGGCTGGTAGAGAACACCCGGCACTGACTGCATTCGCCCGGGCGGATTAAATTTTAAAAGAAAGTCTATAAGAACCTGCCATTAAACTTAACTACCAGAATTCAGAATGACTGACACGAGTACCACAGACTTCGAATCCATTTTGCGAATAAAATTAAATTGACTATGTTTTAAGACTGCGTTATTTACGATCTCTGAATTGCCTGTCTGTGTTTCTGGTGACGTAAAGTATCCAAAAGGACAGACTAAACACATTTGTACGCAATTCATCTGTTTCTTGCTTTCGCTGCGAAGTGAACGTTAACGTAAGCATTAGGGAACAATGGAAGGTAAATGCGGCCGTCTATGAAACGATTGGCTAGCAGTATAAGGTGAGGTAAATTCAGTCAAAAACACAACTATAATATATGATTAAATGATGGGAAAACTACATGTTTCGGCCTATAGCGGCCATCTTCTGGTTTTGACAACTTTCTTGCTTAAAGAGTTTTATATAATATGCATACACCGCGTGGTGATGTTGAGATCTCATCATCATTTCGCGTGCTTTTTTAAGCTAATTTTGGTGGGACGCAAAATGATGATGAGATCTCAACATCATCGCGCGGTTTATGCATATTATATAAAACTCTTTTAGCAAGAAAGTTGTCAAAACCTGAAAATGGCCGCTATAGGCTGAAACACGTAGTTTTTCCATCGCTAATAAACACCATCATTTAGCCATACATTATAGTTGGGTTTTTTACTGAATTTACCTCACCTTATAGTTAAAACACCCAACGGGTTTGGCACACCTCAGGATTATCTAGCAGGCTACTGTGCCTGCCTTCAGTACACCCTTCGGCCTCCAGGCTTCTCTTATCTACTGCCGAATGAGGATCCGTATTTAGGTAAATAAATCAATCATGTTTATTAGAGATTGTCGAAGAATATGTACACTTTGGAAAGTAGATCAAAAATACCGGGAAGTTTTGAAATATGTTGCTGGAGAAGAGTGGAGAAGATGGGCTGGATAAATCGTGTGAGAAATGAAGAATTAGAGAGAGTCAGAGAGGAGAGGAATATCCTACAAACAGTAAAAAGAAGGAAGGCTGGCTGACCTGGCCACATCTTGCTAGGACCTGCCGTCTAAAACACGCTATTGAAAGAAATATAGAGGGAAAAATAGAAGTGACGGGAAGACGAGGAAGAAGACGTAAGAAGTTACTGGATAACCTTAAGGAAAAGAGAGTGATGTTGGAATTTGCAAGAGTTCTGCACTGGATGCAGAACTCGTGAGGCTAATGGACCTTTCGTAAGACAGACTACGAAATGAATGAATGAATGACGAAATGTGTGACTACAATATACTGATCAGGATAGGAGCATAAAACAGGCGAGTGCATATATGATAAAAACAAATACTAGATCAGCTGGAAGAAATTGACATTGAAGTATCGACTGTCCGTTCCTCCGGAGGCCTAAGTATGTACAGTGACAGTATTAAAAAAAAAAAATCACTACTTCTTGCAGTCACAGCTTGTGCTTTGTGCAGGAACTTCGAGGTTGCCCATCTGGCTGCATGTTTCTTTTCAGAGAGTACGAAATGTATTTATTTATTTATTTAGATTATAGCGTTTATTTCGAACCGCAATAGAAGTTGTGTTAATTTAATATCCCAATTAGCCCAAAAGGCAATCCCGGTGACCGTGAGGTCTAAGGTGTAGGTCGCCAGCTGCTTGATTGTTGGGATCTCGGTTTGAATCCCGCTGAGGGCATGAATGTTCTCTGTTCTGTTTGTTGTGTGTTGTGTAGGTAGCGGCCTCTAAGACATGCTGATCACCCATTCAGAGGAGTCCTACCCACTGTGTATGATTTATAACCCTGAACAGTGAGGCGGCCGAGGCCTAGAGGCGAGCTGTTGAGCCCCAGAGAGAGAAAAATTGGCGCGCAATGAGTTTAGATGAAGGTCATGCCTAACCCAATACTTTATGTAAAAAGCAGTTTATCAACAAAAAAAAACAGATAAAGTTAGCAATTAAGCAACTTAATGCACAAAATCTTCTTTTATAATAAGTTTATTATAAGTCTGTACGTGATTCAAGCGCTATGCGCTCATCATCAGGAGGTCAAAATTGTATTCTGTAGCATCTGGTATCATCACACTACGTAGGTGGCCGTTCGGTGCACCGGACGGCCACCTACAGAGTGTGATGATACCAGATGCTGCATAATACAATTTTGACCTCCTGATGATGAGCGCATAGCGCTCGAAACACGTAGAGGCGTATAATAAACTTATTATAAAAGAAGATTTTGTGCATTAAGTTGGTTAACTGCTAAGTTTATACTGAGATCCACGGTCAGAAAAGGTCAAATCAGATAAAGTGTTAGCAAATTCATATGTTATTTCGTAATGGGCTTGAAACGGTTTTTATTTTTATTGTTTATTTATTTATTTATTTTGTGGCTTAATTAAAGAAAATATCAGGAGCTCAGACCACATAGAGGTGAATGATAGAAACATAATTAATTATGAATTGGGTGGGGTGTGCAAGGAAGAGGCAGTGTCATTTTCCTGGTGGGAAGAACAAAAGTCACGGAAGGCTTCAGTCATGAAACTCTGTGTCCCGAATGAGATTTAAATTTGACTGGAACCATACATAAGCCAACGCGATATTTCTCCAGCTGCCTCGCTTGGTGCAAATTAGAACCTGCAGCTTCTGTCTGAAACTTTTTAAGGTATAGGAAGTTTAGGACGAAATAACAGTAAAGAAGGTAAAGTTGTCTATGTCTATATCAATAATTGTCCAAAGAGATGCAACACAAAGTAGTCTATTTATAATTCTGCAAGTTCACTCTACATGTTTCGGGCGTCAAACACACCCATCACCAGGAGTACGCAAAACTGTAACTACAGCTTTCGGTACTGGTCATATTTTTTGTACATACAGCTACCTCCTTCCAACGTGGCCAAGCTTGGGCACGTTGGAAGGAGGTAGCTGCACAAAAAATACAACCAGTACCGGAGGCTGTAGTTACAGTTTTGTGTATTCGTGGTGATGGGTGTGGTTGACGCCCGAAACATGTAGAGTGAACTTGCAGAATAATAAATAGACTTGAAAAAAGGCATCACGAAGTGCTAGAATGAACGTATAATAACATTAATTATATACGTCAGCACTATCTTTTCAATTTTTACAAACAAAAAAGGTAGTGCTGACGTATAAAATTAATTTTTGTATACAAATAAATAGACGTCTTTGTGTTGCATCTCGTTGGACAGTTATTGATATAGATCAGTGATGCACGGACAGATAAACATAAAAATTGTCTATGTCCACACCTTGGAGACATATCGGGGGTTGAGGTGTAGCTCTATCCGTTCTTAACCTTAGCAGTAGGAGGTGAATGGCTTACTTCACACCCCAAAAGCCTTTCTCCCAGGAAAGAACAGGAGACCAGGTGAGCCCCAGAGACCTTTGGAGCTTTTGGAGTAGAAAAAATCTCTCTCCCTTCCCCGGAAATTTTCTAATTGCGTCTCTTACACAGGAACTTACAGGAAAAGAAGCTGTGCAACAGACACCAGTAAATAACACATGTTTCGATTCTTCATCCCCTGGTTTCATCGCCCTACTGATTACCCTAACCTGGTTTGCGTGTTCAATGACATGCAGTGGAGAATAATTTGTGACTGCAATAAAAAAAATGTATAGTGCGATCATAAAAATGCCTGCAATGAACGACAATCAAGAAGAACGAAGCATGGCAAATCGCAGAAAACGCATTTGGAGAACATGTGTACTGGCGGCGCACACCTTACCCCTCTTGTGGCTCTTTGTGTACCATGTCACACTGTCATCTGTGCTGCTTTCTTTTGATATTTACCGCCTCGTGCTTCGTACTGAAGACTCGTTTGTTTCTTCTGTAAATTCTCGCTCTCGGTTTCTGGAATTCCCCTTCCAGGATGTTCTGGAAACGATTCGTCTCCATTTCCACTTTCCACTCATTGCAAGGGCGAGATACTGAACTAGATTAATCGAAACATGTAGCAGACAAAAAAATCAATGCACAAATATTAAAGAGATCAAAAGACGTAGTCAGAGCTACAAAGCAGATCAGAAGGGTGACCACAGGAAGGAACTGCTGCGCAAGTTGCCTTCGTAAGGAAGAAGCGGATTCTTGTTCGTGGTCCGTCAGTGAACATTTTGCAGCAATACAGTCTCTTTCTTACTCGGTCGGTGGCTCCATGATTGCCCATAATATGCTTTGTCATGCACGTTAGGTAGGGTCATTCACTGACATAACATCCTAATTTATTTGTTAATCCTAGAAGGTTATAAATCAAGTTCTCTTCGGTTGAAGTCATTTATATGCTTCTGAACTTTTGTAATTAACTGATTGGTTAATTCTTTAGCTACCTAAATGCCTTGTAACTAAAATTTTATATAATTATCTTTGCAGCTGTGTAATAAATTAATTGCTGAGTGACTAATTTACTAATTGTTTAACTTACTAGACGGTAATAGACCCGTCTCTTTTAGTATATTTATTTAACAACGCCTTTAGTAGGTTAAATTTTAGGACCTATATCGTCGAATAATAGGTTAACTTAATAGCAATTTTGAATGGGGACCGCGGTAGCACAGTAGGTGCTGTGCTACAAATCGGAAGGTTGCTGGTTGAATCCGAGCTGGTGTCATTGGAATTTTTCATTGACATAAAATCCTTACTGGTTTGTGCGACTCGCACAAACCAGTCCCGATCAGGCCACGTTGGAGAGAAGTAGCTATACCAGTATTATGACCTGTACCGGAGGCTGCGGTTACAGTTTTTAGTACTCCTGATGATGGGTGATGTGACACCCGAAATATGTAGAGTGACTTTGCGGTAAATAAATATCTACATACTGTTGCATCTGGTTGGATTTTTATTAACATTATTCTGGAGAATTGAATAATCCTGTAAAAATCATGAAAGATTATGACAACTTTCCGCATTAGTGTTTGATGTGCATACCTAAAGTAAACATCGAATCGAATCACCAAACGCATGCTACATTCGATTTAAACATCTGTATTTCTGTAGCTTCCAAAGAATTACATACTGCCTTTCCAAATGTACCTGTCCATTACATCAGTATTATTGACTTGGGAAAGTAAAAATAATGAAATAATGTGCTTAGTAGTTAATACTATGGCTTGCTTACAAGTTTAACCGAAATCCATGCTTCAGTGAGAGGAGGGATCTGCGCATACATATGTATATGTAAAGAGCTCGGCACTATAACGGGGAAGTATGTTGAAAGTCTGACATGAAGGTGTTCATATTTATGGTGTTCAATCTGTCGTTAATTACAAGAAGCTACGTGTAAGAGTATATTTACCATATCCCTATATGCAGATTCGTTCCTTGTTGGAATTACGTCGTCGACCGCTAAATAAACATGGCCTAACATCCAGACAACATGATTCTTGAGCCACACCGCTGTGAGAACCTGCTGTCTCGCATGATTCTATTTTTTTTTTTTTGCCCGTTCCCATATACACAACAGCCCCTAACAATGTCTAAATGATCTCTTATTTTGAAACAAATTTATAATTATTAAATTTAATAAGTGGTGGCCTAAAATAATTGCTTCAATGTTACGATTAGGCCCCCACCCCCTCCCACTGGCGCAACAGACCCCAATGGATCAGAGCGTCTTATTATCGAGGACTCTCTGTAACACTTAGTTAGATACGCCACACTCCATAGGATTACTCTGGACGAGTGATCGGCCCGACCGAGAGACCTCTAACGACAACACACAAAACCCACAAGAGACAAACATCCGTGCCCCTGGCCGGATTCGAACCTGCAATCCCAGCAACCAAGCGGCCGCAGACCCACGCCTTATACCGCTCAACCACTGGGACCGGTACAAATATGCTTTAACGGAAGTGACTTTCATTTTGGAGATATTTGGTTGGAATGTCGAGTCCGATATCCAGCTGGCTCAGCGTCTGCATATGATTATTGTTATTGATGTCTTCACTCTTCAGGGATGTTACACCGTGTAGATTGGTAGTCAGTTGCGTTTTGGGTAAAATCTATTGGTCCCACATCATCAGGGATCAAGCAGTCCAAGGAGCCTGTGGTAGATAATAAGTAAGCAGGATAAGCAATGATAACTAAAGGGCCTACAGACCCAAGCCTTGACGTCCGCGATCATGAAGATATTAAAGAAGTCCATTTATTTGAGATGTAAAATGAGGGTTTTGAAAAATCAGAGGCAAATTTTTATATGGGGGTGAAATTATGTAGGCATGCTCGGTAAAGTAGGTTAAACAGTCCGTACATGAATTGTCGCGACGCAGGCGGTTAAATTAGTGAACCGAGTGTAGCTAAATAGGGCGGAAGTTTGAACTTTCGGGGTATGGAAATGTTATTGGTACGTGCATTCTTGAGAAAGGTCAGTAATATGTCTGAAGGGATTACTGTATACCGGTAGAGATACAAATATGTGCACAGACTGAATGAAGACGTGAGTACCAAAGGCAGCAGGAATTGAATTATACGGCGAAGCCGGAATGAGGATTTTTCAGCCGATATAAAGTTTTGACTTGCCTTCTTCGTGAGGACAAGAAGAAGAAGAAGAAGAAGAAGAAGAAGAAGAAGAAGAAGAAGAAGAAGAAGAAGAAGAAGAAGAAAACAGTATTTTTGGAAGTGTGGGGTCTGTGTTTAAAGAATTCAAATTACAAGAATTCTGTCACAAAGAAATGGATGAAGAGATGATACCCGTCAACGCGGCGCTGTGTGCTTCTCTAAAAGGGGCATAGCTCCAGGCAAAGGGAAGGCAATTCCCAGAAACCCTCTCTGTGAAGTTTGTCTGTGGGACAGGACGTTACAAAATACGAATTTACATCATTGAAATGTTGTTAGAGAATTAAAGTTCATTCATATCAGTGCATATTTCTGGCACAAGCAGTTTTCTTCTTAGTTCCTTTAATTGAAAGGATTATCCAAATAGGAAAGAAGCCGAAGGCCAACCTGAGAAACTTTGCCACCTGGAAGTTAAATAGGTACAATGTGGCCGGAGCCAGAAAACGTCCGGAACTCTTGCCTTTACTTACGGCAGTACGATTCCTGTCCTTACTGATAAATGTGCATACCTAAAAGGAGAGGAATGTAATTGGAGACGAGACATGGTAATTTTTTTTGATGAGGTGATATTAAACCTTAAAACTGAGTGGTTACCAAATACACCACCAGCTACAGAATTTAAACCTACTCACTTTTCCGGCTAAATGTAATTTCTGTATTTCTCTATGCCACTCAGAACAAGGCGAGATTACTTCCCTATAGAGAATTAATCAGTCTGTCTTCATAATGGAGACATTTCATTCTCTATTGTGAAGCAATTAAATGTTTAGATACACCAGTACATAAAATTTGCATTATTTTAGCCTTCAGTTTGTTAAATAATGTAGAACCTTTTAATGCTTGCATACTGAATAGTCTGTTCGGTCTGAATGCGGTAATCAGATTCTGTTTGTTTAAATGATATCGCTGGGCCAGTACATGGTTAATGAAATAAAAAAAAAAAAAAAAAATTGGAAATAATTATAATCAGTAAGAGAACAAGCATTCTTTTGATTGTTGTGGTGAACCGACTCTGTGTTATTGAAAGATACGTTTGTATTTATGGTTTTAACCGTTATATCATGACAAACAATTTACATGATTATTTTACCACTATAAATTATCTGTAATTAATTTATAACCACAGTCTTAACACGGTTCTAAGCAAATAAACACATGAACAACTTTTCAGTCACCAATCCAGGGATCTTTATAAATCTTACTTCCATCTTGATTTACGTTTGAATATTTATTTTGCATATTCTACGTCCTCCATAAATCAGTTCTTTGAGGTTTTGATGAGAGTGTATGTATGGTATGTAGAAGTACTCTTCTTATTTTTGACCTTGACCACCTATGTTATATAGTTAAACAATGCGTTACGGATGATGACTCTGTTGCCGTCCACAAGTATAAACCTATCTGTTGAACCCTTAAGACAGATATCAGAGCTCCTCTCATTCATTGTGACACCTTGGAAGAAAAATGTACGCCAAGTCTGCAAACAGGTTTCGCGAATCAGTCACGTCATTGCCTTACAGTTCATAACAAATGATCGAAACAAAAGTTTTACATTTTTCGAATGCCTTAGGGCACAGAAATATCAAGACTTGCATTAAATCGCTTTGGCCTCGCTTCTTCTCCGCAAGTCACACTTCCGCCATTTTGCTGCTATAGACGGTAGGAAATGAAGAGTTAGAAAGTTATGGGGTCATCTTATGTCCTTGTGGTGGTACCAGGTTCATACAGATCCGTCAATGATTTGAAAATTCATTACGGAGTCAGACAGTGTGATGTAAAAAAACACCGAGTCTTTATTCCCTTGTGAAATAAAAGGATTAGGCTAATGATGCTCAGTGTCTGCTTATAATTATCAATGGAAAAGAACCAGCAAATCAAAAGATTCGAATAGCAGTTGCCGCACACTCGCATCATATTGCCACTAATTAAAGCTGCAGCAACCCGCTGGGCTCCATCACAAATGAGACCGTGGCGACTGTTTGTTGCTCCAGGTCACGACTGTATATTTGGGCTCCTCTTCCAGCGCTCTTCGCCACTATTTGTTATGAGATGTCGAGATGGTGAGGCCTTCAGGAGTTGTCGTTATTGAAAGAATTGAGGGTATAGCCTCGCACACACTCACTGACAGACCAAAACACTCACGCGCTTGGCAAGGAAACCTGATTCGATTCTTGTTTTGTTGAGCTTCACGTGCGTGATTGAAGACGTTGGGCCTTGCTGCACACTAACCATTAGCACATACTTTGTGATTATTTATTATTTGTGTTCCATTGGATACGGTCCATATCCCAGGGTGCACGTTGTCAAATGTTAGGACGACGAATACTGAAATGTTAACTATGGAGAAAGACGTGATTGTGGCCAAACTTGAGGCATGTAAGTATTTTGGAAAACAAGGACATGCACCAGTCAGGAGTCAGTGAGATGCGCATCTGCGGAATGTAAGACTTTGTTTCCGTGGGAGCCGACATTTTCTGTGTCTACATCATACTTGGGGGGACCGCGGTAGCACAGTGGTTAAGGTGCTGTGCTAAAAATCGGAAGGTCGCTGGTTCGATCCCAGCTGATGTCAGTGGAATTTTCATTGACATAAAATCCTTCCGATCGCACTATGGCCCTGGGGTCGACTCAGCCTCTAACAGAAATGAGAACCAGGAGTATTTTCTGGGGGTAAAGGCGGCCGGTGCGTAAGGCTGACAACCTACCACCATCCTGTGCCTTTGTCACGAAATCTGGGAACCTTAACTTCCTAAGAACTCTCTGGGCCTGTCCAGGCCTGTAATGGGAATGTTTTACCTTATTACATCGTACTCGAATGAGCTGTTTCTTCTGTACGTATGTTTCAGAGAATGTTTTCAGAGTGAAAATGTTAGTACAGTTATCTGATAGATTTTATTGTGGCTACAAGGTTGTGTGACCAGGGTTTAAATTCCGGCATGGGCCGAGTAGCCAAGAATTTTCACTCAGAACTGTAGCGCCTAAAAGATCGTTCGTGCGTGTCAAAATAAAATTCAAAAGGATCATAAAGTCACAACATCAGAAGCAGAGTACCACGAAAATGGTTTTCAGTACTTAAAAAACTGTATTCCGATGTAGCGACTAATTACAGGCTTCTCGATCCGGGATCAAATGCCGGCAATGGGAAGAGCTTTTCTTTCTCTAAAACTGTCCAGACAAACTCTGGATTCCAACCTGCCTCTTATTCAATGGGTACCGTTTTCTTTCCCGTATGTAAATCGGCCAGTGCTTGAAATTAACCACCGTTGACTCACCTCCATCCATTGCCGAGGTTAGGAATGGCTGGAACTGTACTTGAAGAATAAAAAGCCAACTAGATACCATTTAGTATTTTATTGTACTTCTTATAGGCTCAACATGTTTCGGGCATTACTATGCCCGAAACATGTTGAGCCTATAAGAAGTTCAATAATATAAGTGACATCTAGTTGGCTTTTTATTCTTCAGTTATCACAATGATGTACGGTTCAATAAACATCAGATGGAAATGTACTTCTTCT
>Ga0123355_10003763_pt1 | contig 21938 bp, 22 predicted proteins | sample TergutEmb28metaG_3_FD_89872 | JGI IMG/M metagenome (GOLD analysis project Ga0123355, IMG submission 89872) | Embiratermes neotenicus P1 segment gut microbial communities from Petit-Saut dam, French Guiana - Emb289 P1 | ecosystem: Host-associated > Arthropoda: Insects > Digestive system > Gut ... | reverse complement strand
GGCTTTCTTTGGCTTTATTGTACGAGAAAGGATTTGAACCCTCGACCTTCTGGTCCGTAGCCAGACGCTCTATCCAACTGAGCTACTCGTACACGTTGCCGCGTGTCCTTTCGAACGGAAGGGAGTATAGCACATGAAATCCCAGGGCGCAAGGTGTTGCATAAAATTTTAGGGCTTGTCATATATTTTTCTTGGGATTAACGAATATTGGTAGACAAAAGGTGAGTAAATGGGTGTACGGTCGGATGGTAGGCCAAATATTAGATTAGATATTAGGCCAGAGGTAAGGGCAAGTGGTTCAAGTATTCGAGAGCGGCTTAAGACTTTTCTTGGTGCGGAGCCTGGACGGTTTATTATGGGGCTTTCCGATGGGGATATTGAGGCAATTACAGAACTGCGGCTTAGGGTGGATATGCCAATGATTGTAAGGCTTGGCAGGGTGGACTATGTACTTACAGAGCGTGGCAAAAGTGCCTGTACAAGCAGTATCCCATATAAGCCCAGTGCCGCCGCAATTGCCGAGACTATCGAACGGATTAGCCAGTATTCATTTTATGCCTTTGAGGCCGAGCTTAGCCATGGGTATATCACGCTGCCGGGGGGCCACCGGGTTGGGGTTTGCGGGCAGGCTGTTGTTGAAAACGGCGTTGTGCGGGGTTGGAGACATATCAGTAGTATCAATTTTCGAATTGCACATGCTGTTAAGGGCTGCGGGGATGGGGTGCTTCCATATATTTTTGAGGAAGTACAGGATTGTGCAAAAGTGACTACAAAGGCGGCATTAATTGGTTACGCAAACGGTTATGCAAGAGGTCTGTATAACACAATGATAATCTCGCCGCCGGGGGCTGGGAAGACAACGTTGCTGCGTGATATTGTTCGGCAGATATCTGAGATGGGACAAACCGTGGGGCTGGTGGACGAGCGGTCGGAGGTTGCGGGATGTTATTTGGGTGTGGCACAAAACGATGTTGGTATGCGTACCGATGTCCTTGACGGCTGCCCCAAGGCTGTTGGCATGGTAATGCTGCTTAGGGCCATGGCACCGGATGTTATTGCAGTGGACGAGCTTGGGGGCAAAGATGATGCCGAGGCTGTGGAGGCCGTGCTTACTGCCGGGGTGAGACTAGTTTGCACTGCCCATGGATACAGTCTTGATGATGTAAGGAAAAACCCATATATGGCTGGGCTTACGAATCGAAAAGTATTTGAGCGGTATGTTATTTTGCGGGCACCTGGTTTGACGCCAGCCATATTGGATGGCGAGGGAAAATCGCTGGTTTAAAGGAGGTACGCCATGTTTCCAAGTATTGCGGGCGCGATTGCGTTGATTATTAGCTGCGGGGCACTTGGGTTTTATTTTGCCGCAAAAGAAGGCTTTCGGGTGCAAGAGCTTCAAGAGTTTAAAAAGGCACTTATTATACTTTCGTCGGAAATAGAGCATCTGCGTACGCCTCTTCCTATGGCATCGGAGAGTATTGCCCGGCGCTCTAATGAGCCGGTTTCTGGGTTGTTTTCGGAGTTTGCTGTATTGCTGAAACAAAACGAGGGCGAGACGGCATATCGGTTATGGTCGCAGGTGCTTGAAAGGCTAAAAGGCCGCTCGTATTTTGCGGCAGAGGATTTGGATGTGCTTGATGGCTTTGGTAAGACTTTGGGCTATTTGGACAAGCAGATGCAACAAAGCGCGATTGCTGTCACGGTGGAGTATATCGACGACAAAACCGTTAGCCTTCAAGCACAGGCGGAGAAGAACAGGCGTATGTATCGCAGCCTTGGCGTCATTGGCGGGCTTTTGTTGGTTGTTGTGCTTTGGTGATAAGGGTTTTCCTTAGGAGGAAGTATGTCAAACATGGATATTAGCGTTGTATTCCAGATTGCTGCCGTTGGAATACTTGTTGCGGTTTTAAACCAGGTGCTTAAGCAGGCCGGGCGGGAAGAGCAGGCTACAATGACGACCCTTGCCGGGATTCTTGTGGTGCTTTTTTGGGTGATTCATTATGTTAGTCAGTTGTTTTCTGAGGTGCAGACTGTGTTTAATCTTTGATGGGATTGCTTGGGGGTGATGACTTTATATGGGGATATTTCAGATTGTAGCAACTGGGGTACTTTGCGCGGTGCTTGCAATTACTATTAAGCAACAAAGCCCGCAAATCGCGCTTCTTATTACCATTGCGGCTAGTGTACTTATTTTTATGATGGTTTTGCCTATGATTACCCAGGCAATTGGGGTCATGACCAATGTTGGGGCATTGCTTGACGGCGGGATGCAGTATGTTTCGTTGGCACTGCGGGTAATTGGTGTTGCTTATATGGCAGAGCTTGGGTCGTCTGTATGTGCGGATGCTGGGGAGACTGCGATTGCGGCTAAGATAGACCTTGGCGGGCGGGTGATTATTATGGTGCTTGCAATGCCGGTTGTTGTGGATATTGTTGGGGCTGTTGTGGGGCTGTTGCCGTGACTTGGGCAGGCACCGCTGGCAATACCCCTACCCTGGATGTAGCGGATTTCTTACCTTTCGACAGCTATGATATCGGAATTTTGGACATGCCCGGCCTGCCGCGGTTTCGAGACCTTGTTATGCAGATTGTTCGGGGAGAGCTTGACCTTTCTCTTGGAGGGGTACTTGGGGGCTTGCTTTCGGTTATATTTGGCGAGTTTATGGCAAGTAGTGGGTTGCTTCGACAGATTTTGATTATTGCTATCCTTGGCGCGCTTATGAGCTGTCTTACTGAGGCGTTTTCTCATAGGTCTGCTGGGGAGCTTGGGTTTTATGTCACTTTTTTGATGGCTGCGGTGCTTGCCATTTCTTCTTTTTATTTGTCTGTGCAGATTTTAACCGGGGTTGTTTCTCTTGCTAGTAATATCATGCTTGCGGCTATTCCTTTGATGCTTGCGGCTATGGCTATTAGTGGCAATTTTGTTGGGGCTGCTGCTTTTCATCCGTTGATGTTTTTTGCATTGCAGCTTATTGCGCGGTTTGTTGCGGCGGTGTATGTGCCGCTTATTTTGGCGTCGGCCGGGCTTGAAATGGTTAATCATATATCTGATACGGTTAAGGTGGACAAGCTTGCGCTTACGATACGCAAGGTTGCGGGGCTTGCGCTTAAGGGGATTTTGATTGCGTTTGCGGGGTTGCTTACTTTGCAGCGGTTTTCCGCGCCTATTGTGTCAAATCTTGCGATGCGTGCCACATACAGTGCCGTTGGCGCTATTCCTGTTGTGGGTAGCGCGCTTAGTGCCGCTATGGATACGGTGCACCATTTTGGTGGGGCGGCGCGTAGTGGATTGCTTGTTGCACTTGTTATTGTGCTTTGTGTTGCTATGGTGACGCCACTTGTTAAGCTGTTTGTACTTTCTTGGATGTACCGGCTTACGGCGGGGTTTATACAGCCGGTGGCGGATAAGCGGCTTGTAAAGTGCATGGACAGCGCGGCTACGCATATGGGACATTTGTTTAATGCGGCGGCACTTGTTGGGGTGATGTGTATCTATTCTGTTGTGATTTTGCTTTCGTTTTAGGATTAGGTATAGCGAACGACATTGAGAAACGTGATTGAAGGAGGGTAGCTAAAAACGCGTACTTGGCGTTTTTGGCCGATTTTACCCGACGCGCAATCACGATTTCGAAAGTCGTTCGCTATGGCTTAGGAGGTTTTTGGCCATGTCTGCATTTTTTGATTACTTGCGGAATATAACATACTATCTACTGTTTGCCACATTGGTTGGGTTTATTGCACCAACGGGCAAGTATAAGAAGTTTGTTTCACTTGTGATGGGGCTTATTTTGCTGGTGCTTATGCTTCAGCCTGTGCGGCATTTGTTTGGCACTGAGATTCCTGTAAGCGATTGGTTTACGGGGATTATTCCAAGCCAGGGGCAGCATGGCCAGCATACAGCGGGCATTAGCGACCCATATGCCACATGGCGTGATACTTACCTTGCGGCGGCATTTGAGGCACAGCTTAATATCCAGCTTGCGGGGCTGCTTGCGCAAAATGATATTACTTTGCACCAGGCTCAGTTTGCCTACACAGATGATTTTGGACGGATAACATCTGTGCGGGTTTGGGTAAGCCGAGAAGAAACGCAGCAAAGGAGGCCTTTTATCCGGATAGAGCCGGTGCGGATAAACCGTGATGACCCACCGGAAGACCCACTAATAAACGATGTAAAAAATCTAATTGCCGGATTCTATAACCTTCCGGCTTCACATATATATGTAGAAACGGTTACTTAAGACGCTGATATATTGAGGTGAACCCCCGATGAGCTTTTTGAAAAAGCCCATGAAGGCTAAAGACAAAAAAATCGTGATATACCTGGTGATGCTGGCAGTAGCAGGCATTCTTCTGATGATGTGGGGGCGAACAGAGCGGTTTCCTATGCAAGGGCAGGAACGTACCGGGCAAGGAGAGCCATTCACATACGGGGCGCAGGAACATTGGCATGAATCTATTTTTCATGAAGGCAATGCCGCTGCGCATCAAACCTCCGAAACCGCCTCAAGGCCGGAAAGGTCTGAAAGGTATTTAGAAGAAGAACTTGAGGCATTTTTGACCTTGGTTGCGGGTGCCGGGCATGTAAGGGTTATGGTAAGTGCCTTTGGGGATAAAGAAACGGTGTTTGTTACGGACTCGACCTCAAGCCGGTCTCATATAATAGAAGAAGACGCCGAAGGCGGCACAAGAGACCAGCGTCAGTACACAAACCAAGAGCAGACCGTGATAATACGTGACCAAAGCGGCACAGACCGGCCGCTGGTAAAACGGGAAATAACCCCACGTGTAGAAGGAATAGTAATAATAGCAGAGGGAGGAGATGACCCCTTCGTAAGGGATGCCCTATCCAGGGCAGCAATAACCGTGCTGGGCGTAGAGCCCCATAGAGTACATGTACTGCCTATGCAATAGACTTTATTGCAAAAGACTTCCACCTCTGCTTTAAGTTGTATTTGTCAACAAATTTATCTGTCCTCATAAAGAAAGGAGATACAACATGTTTGTAGTAAAAAGAAACCAAGTAATAATCACGGCATTGGTACTGATGATAGCTGTAGCCGGTTACCTTAGCTACCTGGATATGCGACAAGACGACGAAAGCGCGGGCTTTGCCCTAGACGACCAAGGGGGAATCCAAGCACTTATCCCCGATAATGAAGCACTGCTTCAAGTGGACGACGACGCCCAAACAAGCCTAATTGGCGTACCATGGCCAAACACTCACGACCCGGCAATCAGCACCTACAGCGAAATGGACCTGCCAGACATTGCAGATGTTGAGTTAGAAAATATGGCAGCCCCTGCCGGGGAGGAAACAGAAGCTGGGGAAGCAATATTTGTTGACGGAAGGGTAGAGTCCACATTTTTTGTGCAAGCGCGCCTAAACCGGGAGCAAGGCAGAAGCAACGAGCGGTCTATATTAAACGACTTGATAAATAACCCAAACACCCCCGACGAGCAGCGAAGCGAAGCCGCGGATAACATGCTTAACATACAGCGCAGGGTGGAAAAGGAATCAGGTGCCGAGGCACTTATTAAGGCCAAGGGCTTCTCTGAGGTGTATGTACGCATTTCTGACAACGCGGTGGATGTTATTGTTAATAAGCCCGAGCTTACTTCGCAAGACCTTGCGATGATTATGGATGTTATTAAGCGCAAAACCGGCATGAATGAGACTCAGATTCATATTAGCCCTATGCGGCAGTAAGTGGTGCCGGGCAAGGCTGATTGTTTTGCACGCAGCCTATCTCTTTACGATACTTCCACGAGATACCTTAGTGCAATATATCTATACACAAATAAAGGGCTTGGGGCTTGCTGTCTGCGAATAATATATTCGCTGGCAACACGCCTCAAGCCCTTGTATATAGCGGGCTGCGAGGGGTTTTTATATCGCAGTTGACAAAGTTGTCAAAATTTCATCGGTACGCATAACTATCCCTTGATAACACAAACTCCGCACCAGGCTCACCGGCAAAGGCCAGCCTGCCGCCTTCCGGTAGGATGATCGTACTGCGTGGGTACATTTCCAGGGATGTGGCAATGACATTCATATGGTAGTCATAGACAAACCACGCGCCATTTTGGGGTGTGGTTATTTGCATCATTTCCCCGGCAAGATATGCGTCAATATCCACCCATATAGTTTGGTGTGATATTATTACGCTGTTGCCGATTTGTGACAAATATCTGGCAAAAGCCGCGTTTATAAATATCATCTCGCCATTGTTTACACTTATATATTCTTGGCCATGCCGCTGCCCTACGCGGATATCAACTGCATCGCGCCCGTGCATAATTGGTGTGGTATTAAAGGCGAGTGCGCTATTTTCGTCTATCATTCGTACGTTCGGGAAGCTAACCCCGCCACCTAGGCCTCTTATTACATAACCCGGTACAGCATCATCAACCATAATATCCAAACGCGGGCTAACGATATAATTCATGGATGTATGCCTATCACTTACCAGCAAAAACTCCCTGCCGCTACGCGCTTCCCACGCCGCTTGTACACCAGCCGAAACAGGATTTGCGTCCAGCTTCTGGGCCATTGGCATAGAGACTACGGTGTGGCCAATCCCAGGGATATCGCTATAGGTTTGCACCAGCATGTATCCTTCGAAGGTTATAATAGAGACATTGTGCGCGCTATCCCCCCTGCCCATAAGATAACTTCCGTCTGTGGATACAAACACGCCGTCGGTATTAAACAGAAACTCTAGCGGGCGGTCGCCATGTTGCGCGATTGGGGTAAGCACCAATGTGTAATCTGTAAAGTATGCCTCGAACATTCCGCCCATCGCACCTAAGTCGTAGGTACCTGCGTAGGCTTTTATACTTTCGGGTACCGGCGCAGGCTGTATATTTAACTCCGGCAGGCTTATTGTGGTGTGGGGTATCAGTCCTTCTTCCATCAGCACCGCGAGGATTATTGCCTGTGAAATTGTAGCTTCCGCACCTCCCCCACCCTGGGATGATGATGAGATTGCCACAGCTAGGTTAAACTCTGGCAAGACCGTAAGGTCTGTAGTAAAGGCCATAGTCCCGCCGCCTTTACTTAGTGCCTGTATGCCCAATGTGTTAAATGGATACATATCCACCGCATCCCAGCCAAGGCCAAAGCGGCTTGTGGAGTTTGCGTTCGGCAGTAAGTCCATTCTTATTTGAAGGCTTGCCATTTCGTTTACAGATTCCCTTGAGAGGATACGGATCTCGGCATCATCCATAAATATCGTAGAAAACCGGGCTAGGTCTTCCATTGTGGCAAGTAGGCCGCCGCTTCCTATTACGCCAAGCATCTGGGGTTGCAGTTGGCTTGGGCCTACAAAGATATGGGCAAGGCGGTTAGGGTCAAAAGTGCTGCTTTGGGGGGATGTTATGCCCTGTATGCCCAGGGGGTAAAAAAATTCGCGCTCTAAAAACTCTGTAAAATTTATGCCGCTTACCCGCTCTATTAATATTTCCGCAAGGGTAAAGCCGTCGTTGTTATATATCGAACGCTGGCCCGGGTCAAACATAAGTCGCTGTCGGCTGATTATATCCAGGAAGTTTTCCATATAATATGTGCTGTTATCCCCCAGCAAAAACGCGTTGGCCATAACCGTGCCCATAAGGCCGGAAGAGTGGTTTAAAAGCATACGCGGAGTGATATATACATATCTTGTATCTGCCATTGTAAAATCCGAAACATAGGCCACAACCGGTGTATCAAGGCTTACCAGCCCCATATCCACCAACCGCATTACAGCCGCGGCGGTAAATACCTTACTTACAGAGCCGATATTGTACATAGTGTCGTATTCGGCGTCGCTCAAGCTGCTTGCGTTGCGCATAGCGTAGTGCCCTAAGTTGTGCGGCCTGCTTGTTTTATACATAGATTCGTACTCGGCGGCGTGTAGCCTGCTTGTGGGGATAAGGCTTAGTAATACCGCCGCAAAGATTATCAATAATTTTTTCATCACAATTCTCCTATTCAAAAAAGCTCTTATTCAGAAAGTACCTATTAAGAAAGCACCTATTAAGAAAGTACCTATTAAGGAAGTACCTACTCAGAAAGTAATTCGTAAGCCGATACATGCTTGATACTTCTTGCGGACAGGTATGCCACAAGGTAGGTCACAACCAAGATGCCGATACACATGCCAATCACAAGCAGAACATTAACCCTAAATACCATGCTAAACACACCATCTACAGCAAGGGCTGCCGCAAGCATTGGGCCGGTAAACATTGCGCCAAGTACGCACCCGGCAATAATGCCAATGGTGGTTAGGGGTATAAAACTGATTGCCATCTGCTTAACAAGCTGGTTGGTTGTAAAGCCGCTTGATTTTAGTACCCCAAGCTCCCGGCGACGCTTTGCAACTATAGAGCGTACTGTCATAGATAGGATAAGGGATACAACTATTGCAGACACAATTACGATAAGCTGTGTAAGCATTGCCATCGGTACCGCGACACCTTCCATACCCGCCATTAGCATGGTTAGGTTGTCTGTAATCCTTTCGATTTGGAAGGCGTATGACGAGCCGCTTATTATTATCTCGCCGTCTAGTATTACGGCGTATTCTACGCTGTCTATGCCAAAATGCTCTAGGTAAAAGGCTATCCTTTCTTCGGCCCTAGCGCGGGTCCCAGAAAACTCGTCGTTTTCGTCTGTCACAAAGTTATTGAGGGTGCCAAACCTTTGGGTTAGGCTGTCCGCAAACTCTTCAAAGTCTACGCCGGTATTGAAATATACCGCTATTGTACGGGGCATGTAGTTTGGAATTAGCCATCTATAGCCTTCCAGTGTCATTGCGGACGCGGCGGCACCACCCATTACCGGGAAGTGGCCTACTATTATAAACTCCCGCGATACGCCCCCTGCCATTACCCTAACACTGTCGCCTATGCTTACATTTAGCCTGCGTGCTACGTTTAGGGGCATTGCAATTTCGTTGTCGTATATGGGCAGCCTGCCCACCGAGGGTGTTATTGATTCGAAAACGGTAAAATCATCTGAAACTTTGGTAAAAGGGACATCTAAGTCATTTATTCTAACCGACGCAAACTCCTGCATTGAGGTCATGCGTACCTCCGGCATTTCTTCCAGCTCTGCGGCTAGGGCTACTGGGTCTGTGTGCCTGGTTACGGTTATTGTCATTTCGTTGGCCTCGGCACCCGCTATGCCCAAAAGCGGCGACGGGTCTATTACAAAGTTTTGATATATCACAGAAACGGCTGTTATCGCAAAGGCCGTACCGGCTATAACCACGGCTATCATTGCATATAGCCGGATGTAAGCCAGCATGTTTTTTAGGCCTAGGCCAAGGTGTACACTGCCAGCAAACCTGTTAAGGGGGAAGAAGTTGCGGCGGAAGTTGTTGGTGGCAATGCCACCGCGCAGTGCTACAATTGGCGGTAGTTTCTTTATCCTTCTGGTAGAAAGCCTTACCATGAGTAACATAATTAGGGTGATGGCAACTACACATACTAGCCCAACCGTTATGTTAATGCTAACACCCCAGGGTATCCCAGACAGTGTAAACAGCAATTGCCTTATAAACCCAAAAGAAGGGATTGCAAGTGCCATACCAAACAGTGCCGCCGATAGGGCTATCATGCCATACTCGGTTACATAACTTGCGGAGATTTGGCGGCTGGTGTAGCCCTGGGCCTTAAGCACGCCAATCTCATGCATGGTATTTTCGATGCTATTGGCCACGCGGAAGCGTATAACCATCAGGGAGATAACCACTAAGATGAATGCGAAGAGCAGTATGATATATAAAAGCAGAAATGTAGCTTCAATGGAGTTCATGCTTTCTTGAATGTCTAGGATAAAGTGGCTGCCGCTCATTATGGTTAGGGGGATGCTTACATATGCGTTAAAGTCCATGTTAAATTGCGAGGCGTGGTTTAAGTCATAAAACCTAACTGCCATCCATTCGGAGCGGCCGAAGTACCTGCTTAGTTGCTGGTATCCTTCCCTTGGTACATATATTTTTATTGCGGTCATGCCTACAACGGACAGCTCTGTAGCTTCGAAAAAACCTGCTACTGTAAGGGTAATTTTCCTATTTCTATGGTACATGTAAAAATTACTGCCGATTTCATAGCCGAAACTTGTGGCAACCCGTGGCAGATAAACGGCTATATCTCTTGGGATGCTTTCGTCGCGCGCTACCATATGGGGCGGGGAAACAGTAGAGCCGGGTTATTTATCAGTGCCCGTACAATGCCTACCCGCTGCGCTTCCCCGCCGGATAGCTGGCTTGGAAACTTGCCCCAAAGTTCTTTTTCTAGCCCAACACGCTGGAACAGGGATATTGCGCGGCTTTCCAGCTCTTTTTTATTGTTTGTTAGCAGCAGGCCGCCGGTTAGTACATTGTCCATCACACTCATATTGTCCATAAGGTGGATTTGCTGGAATACAAAGCCGCAATTTTCGCGCCTAAATACGGCTAGTTGGTCGTTTGTATGGTTAGAAATATCTGTCCCGCCAAACCATACTTCCCCCAAGGTGGGCTTATCCATCCCGGATATGGCGTACAGCAGTGTGCTTTTGCCGCTGCCGGATGCCCCCATGATTACGGTAAACGCGCCTTTTTCTATTTGTAAGTCCATGTTTTTGATAATATGGATTTGCGCCCCGCCGCTGCTGAAAGATTTACATAGTTTGTTGGTTTTGATTATAGGTGTCATTTTTTTGCCTCCACTATATTTTTTTATGTTTGCTTAATGTTTGTTTATGGCTTGCCTCAAGCGATGATTGAGTATACTCTGTAGAGGAAGTTAATTGCTTTAACAATTGCTTGTGAAATTCTTATCAATTTCTTATCAAAGACCAATTTTTTATCAAAAATCTAATTCTTATGAAGAATATGCGAGGTGTGATTTTAGTGCCAGATTGCCTTATTATCGACGATGACGCTAGTATCGCCGCAACAATATGCGAGTATTTTTCCCTGTTTGACTTTACCTGCGAATACGCAACCGGCTTTGAAGCGGGCATAAAGGCCGCCGCCGAAAATAACCCGTCCCTTATTATCCTGGATGTAAACCTAGGCGATGAATCCGGCTTTGCGCTATGCAAAAAGCTGCGGGAAACTTCCGATGTGCCTATCATATTTATAAGTGCCCGAAATACAGACGATGATGTACTTGTAGCCCTAGGGGTTGGCGGAGATGACTATCTTACAAAGCCGTTTTCTATGTCTGTACTGCTTGCCAGGGCTAAGGCCGTGCTAAAGCGCAGTGCCGCAACCCCAGCACCGACGCCAAAGGATATAATCAAGTTTGGTAACATTGAAATTGACCGAAATAGCGAGCGTGTGATGAAAAACAGCGAGATAGTAAAACTTAAACCTTTAGAGCTGAGGCTGCTGCTGTACTTAATAGATAACAACGGCAGCCGTATAACCAAGGAAGAACTACTTGAAAAAGTGTGGGGTGATACCTTTATAGGCGAAGGCACACTAAGCGTACACATACGCCACCTACGTGAAAAACTAGAAGAAATGCCAAATAACCCGCGCTATATTAAAACCGTATGGGGCAGCGGGTATATGTTTGAGGGGCTTGGCCATTGAAAAAATATGTACTGATTTATATTACGGTTGTGGCTATTGTGTTAATAGGCTTTGTGCTGTTTACAAGCGCAGGGGTGCACACGCCGACGTATGTGGACACGGTGGCGGTAAATGAGATGCTGCAACGTGTGACGCAGAACTGGCCATATATTGATATGCTTGAAACCGAGGGTTTCCCATACCGCTTTTTTATCCTGGACAATGAAGGCCAGAGAATTTACAGCACTGCGCAAGGCCTGCCAACCAGCGCGATATCCGCAATACGCATAGGTTTCTTACCGATGAGTGTTACAGTCAATGAGCAAGTAGTGGGCACCGTGCTTTTTGAGACATGGACACATAGTATCCAGCGTATAAACACGGCAATTGTGTATGCGCTTCTTTTGCTATGCCTAATAAACGCTGTATTTATGGCAGTGCTTTACATGGCAATTGTACGACCCTTTAGGCGCATACAACGCTTTGCTCATAAGATATCCCTTGGCATATTGGATGAATCCTTAACCATTAGCAAAGATAATATCTTTGGGCTTTTTACCCAAAGCTTTGATATTATGCGCGAGTCCTTGCAAGATGCCCGAAAAAAGCAGTACAAGGCCGAACGCGCCAATAAGGAACTTATCGCGTCGCTAAGCCATGATATTAAAACCCCGGTAACGTCCATTAGACTAATAACAGAACTTTTACAGGTTAGTTTAGCAAGTTCAATGAGAAACAGCCCCGATGCATCTATCCCAGACAAACTTAAAACAATTGAAGCAAAGACCAGCCAGATAGACCGCTTAATAAACGACATGTTACACAGCACCCTTGAGGAGCTTGGCGAACTTACAGTAACGCCCGCAAGCACAGATAGCGGCGTACTGCTAAGGCTGTTTGAAAATGCAGACCATCTGTCTAAGATACGCACAAGCCCTATGCCACCCTGCTTACTTGAGATGGATGCCGTAAGGATGGAGCAAGTAGTGGGCAATATCATTACCAATTCATATAAATATGCCGGTACAAATATAGACATAAGCTTTTGCCTACACGACGAAGGGCTACAAGTTGATATCAGCGACTATGGTACAGGCGTAGAATCTGAAGAGATAGAGCTGATTACAACAAAGTTTTACCGCGGTACACATGCAAAAGCCCTTCGGAAAGAGGGCGAAGGGCTTGGGCTTTATGTGTCTAAGCAGTTGATGGACAAAATGGGTGGCGGGATAGAGGCCTTTAATCGGGATGATGGGTTTACTGTTAGGCTGTGGGTTAGGCTTTCCCAGTAGACTCCCGCTGTATCATATCCAGTAGCCACGATATATTCTCCCCGAGGCGTTCCATGGTTTTTATGCCTTCGGGGTCTTTTGCGAAGTCGTCTAGGTCGCGGCTTAGGCTCATATTCCAGTAGCTGCTGCCTGGGATAATCATATCGCAGATTAGAAACATATGCTGGATAGAGTCTAGGGTATGGATGCCCCCCGCGCGTCTTACCGCTGTTACTGCCGCGCCTATTTTGCGGCTAAATGCGTTGCTATCCCGGCGGGACATAAAGCCTGTGCGGTCTATTACTGCCTTGGTTTCCGGGGTAAGGTCTGAAAAATAGGTTGGCGAGCCTATTACTATTGCGTCGGCTTCTTTCATTTTTGGGTAAAGTTCGTTTATCCAGTCGTCTATAGCACACTTGCCTATGTTTGTGCCGCAATTGCCGCAGGCTGTACAGCCGTGTACCGCTTTGCCGCCTGCCTGGTATAGTTCTGTTTTATGGCCTAACTTTTCGCATACCTCCAGCACTTTGTTTAGCATGTTTGCGGTATTGCCCTTAGGGCGAGGGCTGCCGTTTACTGCTAGGACTTTCATGGTTTTGCCTCCTATCTTATTTTTAGCCCTCTCGGAAACCCGAAAACCGCTCCAACACTGCCATTTCGAACAATGCAAAGAATCTTTCCTCCGTGTGCTCTGTGGCTCTGTGAGGGGAATTATTTATCTCACAGAGCCACAGAGTTCACAGAGAGAACTAGTTTCAGAGAGGGCTCTTTTTGAGTTTGCGTTACTTTTTCGGTTTTGTCAAAATCATCCACCGTGTTACTTTTGCGGTTTTATCAGAATCATCCATTGCGTTACATTCCTGGTTTTTTCCTAGTTACATTCCTGGTTTTTTTCCTGTAAGAATACTTTCGATTACTTTCTCCGGGGTTAGGCCGTCTTGTTGCGCTGCTTGGGTTAATTTTAGCCTGTGGGCAAGCACCGGTGTTGCCAGATAGCGCACGTCGTCTATTGTGGCGTAGTCGCGGCCTTGCATTGCGGCGTAGGCTTTTGTGCCTTGCGTTAGTGCTTTGGTTGCCCTTAGACTTACGCCTGTTTTTACAGCGTTTACGCGTCTTGTGGTTTCTACTGTGCTGATTATATAGTTAAGCACTTGGTCGTCTACTATTACGGCCTGCGCTTCTTTTTTTGCTTGGATTATTGCTTGGGCGTTGCATACCGGTAGCGGGGTATCGGCTGGCTTGATGCTTGATTCTTCGCAGGTGTTAAGTGCTTGTAAGATTTGCTTTTCTGCTACTACACCGGGGTGATGTAGGGGTAGTTTGAACATGAATCGGTCGTGTATGGATTCTGGCAGGGGGGGTGTATTGTCTTTTATTGCCCCGGATGTTTCTCCAGATGCTTCCTTTGGTATTTCATGAGAGGTCTCCTCCACTGAGGCTATTATAAAAAACGGCTTGGGGGGCTGTATGGTTTTTTCTGAACGGATATAGGGATTAACGCACTTAAACTCCATTGCGTCGGCAATACTGTCGTATAAGCTTGGATTAGCGGTATTGATATTATCTACCTGGACTACCTGGTTGAACATTGCCCCCGGAAGCCAAACATCGTTTATACGGGTATCTTCGTTCCATGCGAAGTTTCCAAAAACCTCGTCGATATATATATTGTCGTGTATTCTTACACGGCCATGGCTTAGGCCTAGGGTCTGGGCTAGGGCTTTTGTCCATGTTGACTTGCCATTTCCGGTGTTGCATGTAAGCAATATATGCCCTCCGCTAAAAAGGGCTACCAGCGCAAGCTGGGTCAATTTTTCGCGATTTGGTACTTGTTTTGAGATTTGGGTTATTGCGCTTGAGGTGATATCTTTTAACATTTTGTCCTCCAATTGTATTTATGGTAATCTGTATGTGGTTGTATTACATGGCTGTATTACATGGTAGTATATTAAGGATTATATCATATTATCGCATACATTCATTAATTTCATTAGGAGCTAGATATGTTTTCAGATTTTTCTCGTAGTTTATCAAATGTGCTTGTGTCTCAGGGCTTTAAGATGGATTATTGGCTTGGGCTAACTGGAGAGCCCGCAATGGGTGATGTGGACGATGATGTCACATATATGGCATTCCAGAAGGTTGATATTGCGACGCTTATTTGTTTGCATGTAATTGATACCAATACCCGTGACTGGCGGCATGTGCTTGCGGGTGACGAACAGCACCGAAGTTGGGCTGAGGATTTGCTTGGCCGGGTGAAAAATGTCGCGATTATATATGTGCTGACCGGCGAGGGGCCACCCCCTTGGCATGGCGCGACGCCCGAAGGTTTTTTGGATTATCATGGCCAACCGGCATATAGTGTGTTTTGGTGGCTGGATCTTTCTACGGGTGCTGTTAGTGTGCCCAATAATCAGCCGGCACAGCTTTTTGGGCTTAGGCCTCTTATTGAAAAAGCCCGTGGGCAGGCTTTGGGTGCTATAAATGGCGACTATGACGACGATGTTAAGAGCTATACCGTTAAGGTGCTTACACCTGTGCATCGGGTGCCTATTTTGACCATATTAACCATCGGCGCAAATGCCGTGATTCTTATACTTATGTATCTTGCGGGATTTCCTGCTGATATGTGGGTGCCCGCGCAGTTTGGGGCTATTGTTCCGGCTTATATCCACACATATGGCCAATGGTATAGGCTGTTTACCGCAATGTTTGTGCATTTTGGCGCGGCGCATTTCTTTGCCAATGTAATGGGGCTGATTGTCTTTGGTACCCGTGTCGAGCGGTACTTTGGGCGGGTGGCCTTTATTATTATTTATGTATTTTCGGGGCTTGTTGGGTCGCTTTTTAGTTTGTATTTTACCAGCGGTTACGCGGCAGGGGCGTCGGGGGCAATTTATGGGCTTATTGGCGCGATTTTTGCGTATACCCGGCTTACCGGCAGGTCAATTGAGCTTATGAACTGGTATATCCTGTTTATGTTTATCGGTGTCGGTATTGCCATGGGCTTTATGACCCCTGGGGTTGATAACTTTGGGCACCTTGGCGGGCTTGTTGGCGGGCTTGTTGTTGGGGCTGGGATGGTTGCTGTGCTTCGGATGCGGGGGCGTGGGTAGGTGCTAACCTGTAAAGAATACCTTGCCCAATCCCAATTTTTCAGAGACAAAATCATACACGCGTTTCGCGCTGTTTATCCCTCGTGTGGCATTGGACGCATCTACAGACATTGTAAAATCGGGATAACGTGCGCCAATAAACGCAGACAAAAACACGCAATGGTTTATCAGCCTAGACGCATTAAATCCGGGGTCATGCTTGGCGCACTCACTGCGTAACATTTCTAGGTCATGTCCCCATGCTGGCGTGCCTTTTTGTATGAGGTATGCTTTCAGCATTTTTTCTGCACATTGTTGACAGTGGTATAAGATTCCTTCAAATGGGCGTGATTTTGGATTTACGACACGCGACATTTCATTCGTAGCAATCTTGATATCATTGTATGCGTACTTCGCCCATGTCTTCCATGTACTAGTCGGCGGCATATAGCAGTACCCCTTCGTTTTTAATTCTGCATTGAAGCGTTGGTGCTTCGGCGGCTTCGTCAAAGGCAGATGCTTTGTTTACTAAAATATCCAAAGGGAAAAATCGCTTGCCTACCAATGCCTTGTTTATTCTAATATTTGTTTTCAGTGGGTCGAGGTTGTTGTCAACTATGACCATTAAATCTATGTCGCTTTCCGCATGTGGTTCTCCATATGCATACGAACCAAACAGATATATCTGCCTAACGCCATCAACAGACGAGATGTGCTGTGTATAAATTGTTAGTGCTGTCTTTACTGTATCGTTCATAAACACCATCTCCTGTTTTTGCTTATTTGATTCGTAACATATTATATCATCAAGGCAATGCCAATGCGATATCGGAAAACGCCATCAACCCAATAATGACCATGACATAACTTACATTAGAAATATCCCCAGCCGGTAGATTATAATATCCGCCGGGAGGGATGCATATGAAAATCGTACATAGATACCGCACCGCCATTGGAGTGGTGCTTATACTTGCGGTACTTACGGGTATCGTTGCCGCGTCATATTTCCGCGGAAGGCAGGAACCGGAATTTGTAGCCTATGCGGACTTTATTGAGGCGGTAGCTGAAGGCCGGGTAGAAAACGTACAACTTTCTGACGGGGCTACCCTTGAGTTTAGCCTTGCCGAGAGCGAAACAAGATACACTACCAATAACCCGCGGCGGGATGATTTTAAGGAGTTTCTTCTGTTGCAGGGGGTGGCCGTTACGGAAGTTGCAACTTCCGGCGACGGGTTTATTCAAATTGGGTTTACATTTGGATTGATTGGGATTGTTTTACTTATGATGTACCGGCGCAGTGCCGGAGTTAGGGCAAAAAGCGGCTTTAATGCCGTTGCCGTGGACATTACACCAGGGGCAAAAACCTGCGGGTTTGACGATATCGCAGGCAATATTGAGGCAAAGGAAAACGTCCAAGATATCGTAGATTACCTGCGCTGCCCTTCTAAGTATAAAGAGTACGGCGCGCGGATGCCAAAGGGGATACTCCTCCATGGTAAGCCAGGCACAGGTAAGACACTAATGGCGCGCGCAATGGCCGGTGAGGCCGGTGTACCTTTTTATGCCGTAAGCGGGTCGGACTTTGTGCAGATGTATGTAGGCGTTGGCGCGGCTCGTGTGCGGGAGTTATTTAAAAAAGCGCGGGACGCGGGCGGCGGTGTTATTTTTATTGATGAAATTGACGCGCTTGGAAAAAAACGCAGCGACGGGCTTGGAGGCAACGACGAGCGGGAGCAAACACTTAACGCGCTGCTTACGGAAATGCAAGGTTTCTCTGATGAGGCAGGCATAGTCGTGATTGCCGCAACCAATAGGCCGGATACCTTGGATGAGGCACTTATGCGCCCGGGCCGTTTTGATAGACGTGTGGAAATTGGACTTCCGGATTTATCAGCCCGTAGGCAAATCATTGCTTTGCACGCAAAAAATAAGCCCGTAAGCCAAGAAACAGACCTTGAAAAACTGGCGGTTGACACGGTATTTTTTAGCGGTGCGATGCTTGAAGGGCTTTTAAATGACGCGGCGATAAACGCTGCAAAACGCGGCGATGGCGCGATTTTGCCCGAAGATATATCCACTGCCTACTACACAGCCCTTGCCGGAAGCGAGAAAAAAGACCGAAGCAATATCCGTCCAAAAGAGCGGGAAGTAACAGCTTGGCATGAGTCTGGCCATGCCCTTGCCGCAACTTTGCTTAACCCGGAAAACCGTGTTGCAAAGGTTACGATAATCCCCACCGCAAGCGGTGCAGGCGGCTTTTGTGTTAATATCCCGCCAGAGCGTATGTACTACACAAAGAAAGAATTAGAGCAGCAAATTATGGTTAACCTAGCCGGACGCGCGGCGGAAGAGTTGCGCTTTGGCCCAGATGGCATAACCACCGGCGCATCCAATGACATAGAAAAAGCCACGCAAACCGCGATGCAGTACATGGCCAAGTTTGGTATGGGCGAGTGTATATTGGATGGAGTTATGCTTAAGGACGAGGGGCGTACCAACCAAGAATGCGAAAAGCTGGCGCGCCGGCTATATAGTGAGGTCATAAACCTGTTAAAAGAACATCATACCGCACTTGAAACAATGGCTAAACGCCTGCTAGACGCCGAGACCCTTGATGGCGAAGAAGTCCGAGAAATCGCGGGGGGCGTAAAGGTTTGTCAGAAATGACATCGTTGCATAACATAAGGTTTTACCAAAATGACATGCGCCTTGTATGTCAAAGGTTTGGCCAAAATGACACTCTTGCGTTACGTTTGCGGTTGTGTCAGAAATGACACCCCCGTTTAGTGAAGCCATCCAATTGCAAAAATCACTGCCATTGCTATACACGCCGCTGTCATTAAGGCATAAAGGACAAAATCATGCCGTATTCGTCGCCTTTGCTTGACCTTGGGTTCGTTCGCAATTGGTTTATTTAAATATTCTGCCGAGATAATCGTCGGTGGGATGTACTCTAGGTAAGCTGTTGCGGTTTCGCTTGTGATTTTGCGCTTTCGCGCCGCATAGTTGTTGACGATTTTTTCTGCCTCCGCAACAAAGTCAATGGGGGGTTTCTCCGCAACGGGGCTTGGGTTCATTATACAGACAATCTGACTGTACCATTTTGACTCGTCTCCTTGTATCACAACTACTTGTTCGTTTGTTTGCATATATTAATTCATGCCTCCTGCGCTTGTATATTTTTGTGCTTAGTTTTCATGGATATGATAACCATTTTACATCGCAGTTATTCAAACCCCATTCCGGTGCATATCAATTAATTTGCAAATTCTTTGCATTTTATTTGATAGTCATTCGGGATGGGGTTTTTTCATGGGCAATTTTTTATAGTGGTTGCCCGTATTGCAAAAACCGTTTACTTTGGCGTCAGTCTGCCCTATTATTTGTCGAATAGAAAATGCTGTATAATGTATAATTAAGTGCGTCAAGTTTAGTGTCACTTCTATAGACAAAGGGGAGGAAAAAATGTACACCGATAACCGTAAATTCATGCACTGCCCATCATTTAAAGGGCTTATGGAAGAATCCGACCAATCAAAGGGTATCGACCCACCGCCGTTTTCTAAGCCGATAACCGGCGAAGTTATCACTTTACCTTCTTTTGAAAATGTACTTACAACCCCGGATTATATGACTCTATTGGATACCCGCCGCAGCTTGCGCAATTACAGCTCCAAGGCAATGACCCAGGCCGAGCTTGCGTTTATGCTGTGGAGTGTCCAAGGCGTGCAGTCCTATCGGGGCAATGTTGCCACATTTAGAACAGTGCCCAGCGGCGGCGCGAGGCATCCTTTTGAGACATATATCGCGGTGCAAAACGTTGAGGGGCTAACACCCGGCCTATATCGCTATCTTCCCTTAGAAAACGTAGGCGAAAAAACCGCCACAATTGAAAGGCTTGGCACCATCGAGGATTATACAGACAAGATTACCGCAATGCTTGCAGGCCAAGCATGGGCTGCCAAGGCACCTATTGTACTGTTTTATAGCTGCGTGCCATATCGGGCAGAGTGGAGATATGTAAGTGCCGCCCATCGCGTGGTGCTAATAGACCTTGGCCACCTGGGGCAGAATGTTATGCTATCTGCTGTGGCACTTGGCCTTGGAAGCTGCTGCATGGCGGCCTTTGACCAACAGCTATGCGATGAAGTTTTGGGTTTTGACGGATTGGAAGAGTATACGGTTTATGCCGTTTCTGTAGGTGCTGGGGAGTCGGCATAGGTTTATTTTGCTAGGGCGTGTAGCCACTACACCATCAGCAAACTTATGTGATTCCCATATATCGGGAACGTCCATGAAAAATCGCCGTTTATCCTTATAACGCCTTGCCCGGAAGGAATGACTATCATTGAACGACAATAATAATTCGCACTATGATAACGATGGCTATGATAATGAGGGTTATGATAACGAAGGTTATGATAACGAAATCTATAATAACGAAACCTATAATAACGAACAATATGACAACGAATACGACAACAATGCATTCTACAACGACCCCTACGATAACCTTCAATACGACGAGCCATCCTACAACGAACCGCAAAAAAACAAACCAATACCAAACAAGCGGCCTCGCAAGCAGCAAAGAAGCGGGACTGCGGTTGTTTTGCGCTCATTTTTAATTACCACATTTGTGGTGCTGGGCTTCGGTGCCGGGTTGTTTGCGCTATGGCATACACAAGTACAGCCGCCACCAACCCCGTCAATTGATGTAATTTTACCAATTAGAGAAACCCCTCGCCCGCAGGATTTAAGCGAGCCGGCGTTCACCGCACCAGAGCCGGATCCGGCCGACGAAGATATACTTGAAGGGCTTCCTCCCTTTGTTGAGTCTGATTGGGAGCGTCGCCATAGGTTTTTTACATTCCTTATTATGGGTCTTGATGAAGGCATGAACACAGACACCATCATGGTTGCAGGTTTTGACGAACTTACAGGCCGTGCGTATGTAATCAATATCCCCAGGGATACCCGTGTGGACGTGCAGCGGCGTGTACGCAAAATCAATGCCGCATACCCGGCAGGCCGTATGCAAGGCCGCGGGCACGAGGGCGGTGTAGAGCAGCTTAAACGCGAGGTACAAACCTTACTTGGCTTTAGGCCCGACTTCTATGTAGCCCTGGATATGGACGTTGTTGTAATGCTTATCGACGAAATCGGCGGCGTTGAGATAAACGTACCATTCCATATGCGCTATGACGACCCGTACCAAGACCTTTTTGTTGACATCCCCCAAGGGGTACAGACTCTTGATGGCGAAAACGCTATGAACTTTGCGCGCTTTCGCCTAGCCAACCAAGGCTACCGCGCAATCACAGACTTCACGCGGATAGAGCACCAACAGCAACTAATGGCCGCCCTATTTAGGTCAATGATACAGCCGTCAAATCTTCTGCGTGTAAGAGAACTTGCGCGCCTTGGTGGCGAACTTCTTACAACAGACCTGGAACTTGTGCATCTTGTGTGGTTTGCCGACCAGTTTGCCCTTTCGCCAAACCCGACGGCACTGTCTACCTACACTTTACCAATAGCCTATACTCGACGCCAAGGCTGGTATGAGATGCCATGCGCCGAGGGTATACTAGAGCTGGTTAACCGCACGGTAAACCCATTTACAACCCCCATTACAAGTGACATGCTGAGGATTGCCCCATGATAGATAATGTAAATCAAAAGAATAATGAAAATCATGAAAATCCCCTACCCCACAGCACGGCTTCACCAACACCTTCAACACCCCAAAATTTAACTTATCCACCAAAGAAAATGCGAGAACTTATAGCAAAACTTGACACTGCAAGCCGCGCCTATTACCAAGAAAACCGCGAGATAATCTCCGACTACGAATACGACGCTTTATACGATGAACTGACACAACTGGAAGCGGAAACCGGCATACAGTTAGCCACAAGCCCAACCAGAAAAGTTGGTTATGAAATCGTAAGCGCGCTTACCAAGGCCGCCCACAACATCCCAATGCTTTCCCTAGACAAGACCAAGGACAT
>Ga0123355_10003762_pt1 | contig 21944 bp, 21 predicted proteins | sample TergutEmb28metaG_3_FD_89872 | JGI IMG/M metagenome (GOLD analysis project Ga0123355, IMG submission 89872) | Embiratermes neotenicus P1 segment gut microbial communities from Petit-Saut dam, French Guiana - Emb289 P1 | ecosystem: Host-associated > Arthropoda: Insects > Digestive system > Gut ... | reverse complement strand
CCGTCCTGGGCGTCTTCCGACCACATCGACGGCTCGTCGTGGATCCCCCCACCGTCGGCTCCGCTCACGGAACGAGTGCCATCGGTCGCAGAGCGCCGGAACACCGGCCCCGGTCGGACTGCCGTGCTCGCTTCGCTCGCACGTCAGTGCCTCCGGTGGGGCTGCGCCCCACACCCATCCTCGCCCGGCGAGCTGGCGCTCGCCCGGTCGAACTGCCGTGCTCGCTTCGCTCGCACGTCAGGCGTCAGCCAGGACGCGCTGCAGTCGGGCGTCGATGTCAGAGGCGGTGTAGAGGTGCCGTTGGACCGTTTCGGTCAGCCACTTCTCGATCTCGGAGCGGACACTGCCCTCGGGGAGCTGGCCCCACATGTCGAGAAGACGGTCCTGGACGTTGCTGGCGGACACTGACTGCTGGCCTTCGAGCTCGGCCTTCCACTCGGCGACCATCGTCTCGATGGTGGTGGAATCTTCGGCCATATCGGCGTCATCACCGATCGCCTGATCGGTGCTGCCGTCGGTCTGGGTAGGGTCTTGACCTGCGGGTTGGGGGCTCGGGGTGTCTTCGGTGTCGCTCACAATGCCTCCAGATTAGAGGCTGGGATTGCGAAATCCGGGGCACACGGCGCCGCCGGCATGACCGGCAGCGGTGACCCTGCGGCGTCCGGGCGGGGTGGCAGGAGCGGCAACAGGGTGCCAGGCTCTGCGGGTGACCACCCCGACGGCCAGCCCAGACGCGCACAGTCCCGACCAGCCGGGTCGCGACCAGCCGAGCCCCCACACCGAGCGTCGCGACGGGCCGGGGATGCGATCGCTGACCCGCCTCCGGCCCGGCCCCCGACCGCGCGTCGCCACGCCCGACGCCGACCCGCTCGCCCGGGAGCTGGCCGGGGCGCTTTCCGGCGAGGTCCGCTTCGACACGGCCAGCCGGGCCGTCTTCGCCGCCGACGCATCCAACTACCGGCACGTGCCCATCGGGGTCATCCAGCCGCGGGACGCCGCCGACGTGCTTGCCGCACTCGAGATCTGCCGGCGTCACGAAACCCCCGTCGTCGCCCGTGGGTCAGGCACGAGCATCGCCGGCAACTCCATCAATGCCGCCGTCGTCCTCGACTTCCGCAAGCACATGAACCAGGTGCTCGACATCGATCCGGGGACCAGGCGCGCCCGTGTCCAGCCCGGATTGGTCCTCGACGAGCTCCAACGCCAGGCCCGCCCCCACGGGCTCCTCTTCGGGCCGGATCCGTCCACGCACAGCCGCTGCACGCTCGGGGGCATGATCGGCAACAACTCGTGCGGCTCCCACTCGGTGGCGTGGGGCAAGACCGTTGACAACGTCGCCGCCCTCGACGTCGTCACCTACCGCGGCACCCGCCTGCAGACCGGCCCCACCCCCGAAGCCGAGCTGGACCGGCTGTCCGCCGGCGAGGGCGAGGCCGCCAGGATCTACCGCCAGCTGCGGGCGGTCCGGGACCGGTACGGGGAAGCGGTGCGAAGCGGGTTCCCCGACCTGACCCGCCGGGTGTCGGGTTACAACCTCGACCAGCTGCTCCCCGAGGCCGGCTTCGACCTGGCCCGGGCCCTGGTCGGTTCGGAGGGCACGTGTGTGACGCTCCTCGAGGCCACGGTCGACCTGGTCGAAGCCCCCGCCGTGCGGGCCCTCACCGTGCTCGGTTTCCCAAACCCCTTCGAGGCGGCGGACCACGTGCTCCCCCTGCTCGACCTCCACCCGCTGGCACTGGAGGGCATCGACGCCGGCCTCGTCGCGGCGCTGCGGGTCGCGAACCCCCAAGAGACGGTCACCCGGCTTTTGCCCGACGGCGGCGGGTGGTTGTACGTCGAGACCGGAGGGAGCGGGGCAAAGGAGGCGGAGGCGGCCGCGCACCGCGTGGCAGAGGTGGGCCGGGCGCTCGGGGCCACCACCCTCGTGGTCAGCGACCCGGCCACCATGGGTGCGCTCTGGCGCATCAGGGAGGACGGGGCCGGGATCCTGACCCGCCTGTCCGACGGGGGCGAGGCGTGGCCGGGCTGGGAGGACACCGCCGTCCCCCCGGCGCGGCTCGGCGTCTACCTGCGCGAGTTCCAGGCACTGCTCGACGAGCACCACCTGCGCGGCGGGTACTACGGCCATTTCGGCGAGGGATGCATCCACATCCGGATCGACTTCGACCTGATCACCGACGCCGGCGTGGCGCGGTTCCGGACGTTCATGGAGGAGGCCGCCGATCTCGTTGCCGCCCACGGCGGGTCGCTCTCCGGCGAGCATGGCGACGGGCAGTCGCGCGCCGAGCTCCTGCCCCGCATGTTCCCGGCCGAGGTGATCGAGGGCTTCGGGGCCTTCAAGGCGGCCTGGGACCCCGACGGGGCGATGAACCCGGAGGTCCTCGTCAAGCCCCGCCCGATCGACGCCGACCTCCGCCTGCACACGGCACCGGTCGCCATCGACCTCACCACCAAGCTGGCGTTCCACCGCGACCGGGACGGCTTCGCGGGTGCCATGCGCCGCTGCGTCGGAGTCGGGAGGTGCCTCTCCGCGACCGGCGGGGTGATGTGCCCGAGCTACCGGGCCACTGCCGAAGAGCAACATTCGACGCGCGGCCGGGCCCGGCTCCTCTACGAGATGGCGAGCGGGAAGCTCGTGGAGAACGGCTGGCGCTCGACTGAGGTGCGCGACGCGCTCGATCTGTGTCTGTCGTGCAAGGGCTGCAAGACGGACTGCCCGGTCGGGGTCGACATGGCCACCTACAAGGCGGAGTTCCTGAGTCACCACTACCAGGGACGGCTTCGCCCCCGCTCCCACTACTCCCTCGGTTGGCTGCCGGTCTCGCTGCGGCTGGGAGCCCTGGCACCGAAGGTGGTCAACCGGGTCTTTGCCCATCCGCTCGGCAGCCGGCTGGTCAAGGCGCTCGGCGGGATCGCGCCCGAGCGCGACCTGCCGCCGGTCGCCGCCACCCCGTTCACCAGGTGGTGGGGCTCCCGTGGCCGGCCGGCGACCGGCGCGGCGCGCCAGGAGCGACGGGTGCTGCTCTGGCCGGACACCTTCTCGAACTTCTTCGACCCCGAGGTCGCCAAGGCCGCGGTCGCGGCACTGGAGCACCTCGGCTACCGGGTGGAGGTGCCACACCAGGCGGTCTGCTGTGGGCTGCCGTGGATGTCCACCGGCCAGCTCGGCGTCGCCCGGCGGGTGCTGCGGCGCAGTCTGCGGGTCCTCCGTCCGTGGTTGGACGCCGGCGTGCCGATCGTCGGGCTGGAGCCGAGCTGCGCCGCCATGCTGCGCGCCGATGTCCTCGAGGTGCTCCCCCACGATCGGGACGCCGCGCGCCTCGCCGGCGCGGTGCGCAGCTTCGCCGAGGTGCTCCGCGATCATCCCGGCGGCCTGCCTGAACCGGTCCGGACGGGGACGGCGCTCGCACAGGTCCACTGTCATCAGCACGCCGAGTGGGGCTATGACGCCGACCGGGAGGTGCTCGGCCGCCTCGGGGTCGAGACGCGGGTGCTGGACTCCGGCTGCTGCGGGCTCGCCGGCAACTTCGGGTTCGAGGCGGGCCACTACGAGGTCTCGCAGGCCTGCGCCGAACGCGTCCTGCTGCCGGCCGTGAGAGGTGCGGCCGAGGGCACCGACGTGCTCGCCGACGGCTTCAGCTGTCGAACGCAGGTGCGTCAGGACGGAAATGCCGAGCCCGTGCACCTGGCACAACTGGCGGCGCGAGCCTGGGATCTGCAAATAGCACGCTGAGCGGTCGCAACAACAGCCAGAGTGACAGTCTATCCCCAGGAAGAGAACGGCTTATCCCCAGGGCACGGATGATTATAGGGTGCACTTTTGTACCCTGAGTGATTGCGAAGTCCTCAGGCTGCATAGTTGCATAGTTGACCCAGATAGATTTTTTTTTTCTGCCCCCTGACCTGCATTTTTTTGCGTGATCGAGCCCCGAATCGCCGGCTTGGGGTTGTGCAATGCGACCGGCATTCGTTATCTTCTGGCCGCCCAGATCCAACAGGTGCACGTATGGCCGTCCCGGCTGAGTTCGCGGCACCGTAAGTAACAACCTCCGCCCAACCCTTTCCGGCGGAGGCGCGTGCGCATTTCGCACTTTCCACCTACTGGAAGAGCCGCGTCAGCACGTCGACGAAAGGGAGAGCTTCACTTGGCAGCACACGCATACCGCCCCCAGGGCGCAGGGTCGCACTTCAAATCCAGAAGTGCCGGGACCCACTTCAAACCGAAACCCGTGCAACCCTCCCCTTGGAGACGTGTCAGTCCCGGGCGCCTGCCCCGGCCGGTTGCCGCGGCGACCCTCCCGATCCTGGCCGCAGGATCGCTGATCGGCCCCTTGGGGCTCGTCGGATCCGCTTCGGCGGTCACCCGGACGGCCCTGCCCACGAGCCTGTGGGCGGCGTTTTCCGCCGCCCCGTCGCTGGCCGCGACGGTCAGCTCGCTGAACGGGCCTGGCCAGGTTGCGTCCTTCGGCGACGCGCCGGTCGAGGGCCAGCCGGCCGCCACCCCCGGCGCAACGGCCGCCACGAACGACGTCGTCGGCATCGCGCGCACTCCGTCCGGTGACGGCTACTGGGTTGCGACGGCCAGTGGAGGCGTGTTCACCTACGGTGACGCCCACTTCTACGGCTCCGCCGGCAACATGACATTGGACAAGCCGATAGTTGGCATCGCCGCCACGCCGAGCGGCCACGGCTACTGGTTGGTGGCCTCAGACGGGGGTGTCTTCACCTTCGGCGACGCCACCTTCCACGGAAGCATGGGCGGCCAGCACCTGAACGAACCTGTGGTCGGGATCGCGGCGACCCCGAGCGGCAACGGCTACTGGCTGGCCGCCTCAGACGGTGGTGTGTTCACCTTTGGCGATGCCCGGTATCAGGGTTCCCTGGGCAATGTGCACCTCGATAAGCCGGTCGTCGGCATCGCCTCGACCGGCACGGGTGCCGGTTACTGGATGGTCGGGTCCGACGGTGGCGTCTTCACCTTCGGCGACGCCACCTTCCACGGCTCGTTGCCCAGCATGGGCGTGAGCCAGGACGCCACCGCCATCGCCCCCTCCCCCTCTGGGGACGGCTATTGGATCGCCGCCGCAGACGGTGGCGTGTACTCCTTCGGGGATGCGCTGTACCGCGGTTCGGTCTCGGCAACCTCCTCCGAGGTGAGGGGCCTGGCGCCCACCCCGGACGGCGAGGGGTACTGGGAGGTCACCGGTGACGTGCCTCCGCCTCCCCCGCCTCCCCCGGCACCGGATCCTCCGGCACCCGCTCCTGCCCCGGTCGCAGCCACCCCGGTGGCGACATCGGCGAGCGGTGCGCCGGCCGGTTTCACCTCGCTCGGGACCTTCGAGGTCACCTGCTACGACCTGACCGGCCTCACCGCGACCGGCGTCCAGGCCGGTCCGGGCATCGTGGCCGTCGACCCGGGCGTGATCCCGCTCGGCTCGTCGGTGTGGATCCAGGGTGTCGGCACCGTGTCGGCCCAGGACACCGGCGGTGCGATCATCGGGAATCACATCGACCTGTGGCTCTCCCCCGGTGCCTGCTACTCGTGGGGCCTGGAATACCGTCAGGTGGCCGTGTCCTGACATAGCCGGTGTCATGACAGAGTTGTGTCAGACATAGAGAGTGTCGATAGCTCCCTGTACATAGCCTCGTCCTGTAGATAGGGCGGGGCTATGTGTTTGTCTTAGCGGGACTCGGCTGCGGACTCGGCCTCTTCGGCGAGGGCGAGCCAGCGCTCTTCCGCTTCGGTGAGCGAAGCCTGAACCTCGGCGAGCTCGGTCCCGAGCCGGGCGAGCTCGAGGTGGTCGGCTGCGGCTTGCAGGGCGTCGTTCAGGCGGTCCCGCTGGCGCCCGAGGCGACCGAGCTCCTTGTCGAGCTCCCGCATCTGATATGCGAGCGTGCTGGCGGAGCGGCGGGTGGCCGGGCCTCCTGCCACGCTCCCCGTCCGGCCGCGCCGATCCGGAGCCCCACCGGGACCTCGGGGTGGCGCCGCCGGCCCGGGCGCAGTGCCGGCCGGCACCGTGCCACGCCGTGGCTCGCCCGCCTCCGCCGCAGCAATCCACGCCGACAGGCCGCCCGGCACCGCCGAGACCCCGCCGGAGCCGTCGAGGGCCAGGATCCGGTCGGTGGCGCGATCGAGAAACGTCCGATCGTGGCTGACCGTGACCAGGGCTCCCGGCCAGTCGTCGAGGAAGTCCTCGAGGACCCGCAGGGTGTCCAGATCGAGATCGTTGGTCGGCTCGTCGAGGAGCAGGACGTTCGGGCGTTCCGCCAGGACGAGCAGCAGTTGCAGGCGCCGGCGCTCCCCGCCGGAGAGGGTGCCGACGCGGGCGAACTGCAGCTCGGGGTTGAACCAGAACCGCTCCATCAGCCGGGCGTCCTCGGGGTTTCCCGGCACGCGGCCGGGGCCGGCGACCAGGTCCCGCACCCGGGCGTCCTCGTCGAGGTCGGCGCCGCTTTGACCGTAGTAGCCGAGGGCCACCGTGGGCCCCGTCTCCACCGTTCCGGACGTCGGGGCCCGGCGACCGGCGATCAGGTCGAGCAGGGTGGACTTCCCGGTCCCGTTGGCGCCGACGATGCCGAGGCGTTCGTCGGGATCGAGGGCGAGGTCGACGCCACGGAGGACCGCCGTCTTCCCGGGGTAGGCGAAACCGGCGGCGGAGAGCTCCACCACCTTGTCCCCGAGGCGGGGAATGCCGGCGAAGGCGAGGTCCAGCTCGCCGGCGCGCGCCGGGGCCTGTGGACGCCCGTCGATGATCCGGCGGGCCGAGTCGATCCGGGCCTGCGCTTTCCGGGTGCGGGCCGGCGCCCCCCGGCGAAGCCAGGCCAGCTCCCTCCGAGCCAGGTTGCGGCGGGTGGCCTCGGCGGATGCCGCCCGCTCCTCGCGCTCCGCCCGCGCCGCCAGATAGGAGGCGTACCCGCCGTCATGGACGTAGCGACGTCCCCGGTCGAGCTCCACCATCCGGGTCGTCACGCGGTCGAGGAGGTGGCGGTCGTGAGACACGAGGACCAGTCCCCCGGCGAAGCTGGCCAGACGGCGCTCCAGCCAGGCGATGGCGGCGAGGTCGAGGTGGTTGGTGGGCTCATCGAGCACCAACAGGTCAGCGTGGCGGACCAGCACCCGGGCCAGCGCCACCCGCTTGGCCTGACCACCCGACAGCGTGGCGACGTCGGCGGTCGAGAGCGGGCCCATCCCGAGCCGATCCAGGATCGCGGCCTCCTCCCACCCGCCGCCCACCGCCTCGGTCACGGTGCCCTCCGGGAGCCTCGGATCCTGGTCGAGCCAGCCGACCGAGGTCCCCCGGCCGCGACGGACGAGGCCCTCTTCGGGCTCCTCGACCCCGGCGATCAGGCGGAGCAGGGTCGACTTGCCGGTGCCGTTGATGCCGACCACCCCGACCCGGTCCCCGTCGGAGACCGTCAGCGACAGGTCCTCGAACAGCGGTCGATCCGGGCGGCGCGCCGAAACGTGGTCGAGATCCACCAGCACTGCCATCGCCGCGGCAGGGTACCGGACGCCTTTCCTACCCTGGGACCCGTGTCGAGCGCCGAAGCGGTCCCCGCCGATCCCCCACCCGCCTACGACGCTCTGCTGCCCTACGAGGCCGTCGTGATCGTCTCCTTCGGTGGCCCCGAAGGGCCGGCCGACGTCATCCCGTTCCTCGAGAACGTGCTGCGAGGGCGCCCCGTTCCCCGCGCCCGACTCGAGCAGGTGGCCGGGCACTACCACCAATTCGGCGGCGTCAGTCCCATCAATGCCCAGAACCGCGCCCTGGTCGCCGCCCTGCGGGCGGAACTGGACGCGCAGGGTCCACACCTGCCCGTGTACTGGGGGAACCGGAACTGGGCGCCGTACCTGACCGACACCCTGTCGCAGATGACCGCCGACGGGGTCCGCCGGGCGCTGGCGCTCGTCACCTCCGCCTACTCCTCGTACAGCGGGTGCCGCCAGTACCTCGACGACATCGACGCCGCCCGGGCCGCACTGGGCGGACGGGCACCCGTCGTGGACAAGATCCGGGCGTACTTCGACGACCCCGGCTTCGTGCAGGCCAACGCCGAGCGCCTCGAGGTCGCCCTTGCCGAAGCGGGGCCGGGCGCGGAGGTGCTCTTCAGCGCCCACAGCATCCCCGAGGCGATGGCCGAGCGCTGTCCCTACCGCGCGCAACTCGAGGCGACGGCCGGGCTGGTGGCGGCCCGCGCCGGCTGGGGAGGGTCCCCGAGGGTCGTGTACCAGAGCCGCTCCGGCCCCCCCGGCCAACCATGGTTGGGACCGGATGTCGCCGACGCCGTCCGGGCGCTCCCGGCGGGCACCCCCGCCGTGGTCGTGGCCCCGATCGGCTTCGTATCGGACCACATGGAGGTCGTCTACGACCTCGACGTCGAGCTGGCCGCGGTCGCGTCCGAAGTTGGGATCCGCCTGGTGCGGGCCGGCACAGCCGGCACCCACCCGGCCTTCGTCGCCGGCATCCGGGCGCTGATCCAGCAGCGGTGCGACCCCTCGTTCCCCCGCGCCGGCCTCTCCTCGCTCGAGCCGGCCCCCGACGTCTGCCCGGCCGAACACTGCCCCCGGGGCGCCTGACGGCCCGCTTGCCCGTCAACGCCGGCGAGCGTAGGTTCCGGCCGTGACTCCGCCTCCACCGTCCGAGAAGCCGCCGCCGGACAACCCTTCCATCGACGAGGATGGTGACGACCTGGCGCCACTCCGCCGGCGGATCGAGCAGGAGCTGTCGGCGCTGTTGACGGCCCGTGCGCCCGGGTCGCACCAGACGGTTATGGGCGCCGGCAACGACGACCTGGACCCGGGCCGGCGTCTCCTCGCCCTCCTCGGCCCGGGCGGCTACGCGGTGCCGACCTGGCCGGTCGAGCACGGGGGGATGGGGCTCACCCGCCGGGAGGCCGACGTGGTGGTCGACGTGTTGTCGGGCTTCGGGCTCCCGGATCTGTACCCGTGGCACGTCGGCCTGGAGCTCGTCGGGCCGACCCTTCTGGTGCACGGCACGGAAGAGCAGAAGGCCCGCTGGCTCCCGCCGCTTCGCGACGGGACGGAGATCTGGTGCCAGGGGTTCTCCGAGCCCGATGCCGGCTCCGACCTGGCGAATTTGAAGACCCGCGCCGAACGGCGGGCCGACGGCTGGCACCTGACCGGCTCGAAGGTGTGGACGAGCCGCGCCCACTACGCCCAGCGCTCGATCTTCCTGGCGCGCAGCGACCCGTACGTGCCCAAGCATGCGGGGATCGTGGCCTTCGGGCTCGACATGGCCACGCCGGGCATCACGGTCCGCCCCCTCGTCCAGATGAACCGCGACGCGCACTTCAACGAGGTGTTCCTCGACGACGTGGTCGTGCCCGACACCGACCGCATCGGCGAACCGGGTGACGGCTGGGGCGTGGCTATCACCTGCCTGAGCTTCGAACGCGGTTCGCTGTCCGGCGACCTCGGCGTGACGCTCGAGGAGCTTGCCGGGCTGGCCGAGGCGAACGGCCTCTCGGAGCGGCCATGGTTGCGCGACCAGCTGACCCGGGCCGTCGCCGACCTCCGGATCGTCCGGCTGCATGAGCTCCGCTCGAGGATCGGGCGGGCGCGGGGACGGGTGCCGGGCCCGGGCGACTCGGGGTCGAAGCTGCTCTCCGGCCGGCTCCTCCGCGAGGTCGCCAGCCTGGCGCTGGCCGCCGAGGGAGCGGGAGGCGTCACCGGCGAGACGGCGGACGACGCCTGGGAGACGATGTTCCTGATGAGCCCCTCGCTGTCGATCCGTGGGGGGACCGACGAGATCCAGCGCAACATCGTGGGTGAACGGGTCCTCGGCCTGCCCCGCGAGCCCCGCGTGGACCGGGACCGCCCCTTCGTCGAGCGCCCCGACCCCTGACCGCCCGACCCCTGAACGATTGGACGCGGCCGGCTCTTAGCCCTGCCGCTCAGGCGGTCGCGAAGTAGCGGAACGACTCGGCCAGCCGGTCGGCCGCCAGCCCGCCGGCGCTCGCGTTGCTCCCCATCCACGCCCTCATCCGCTCCTCCAGGTGCCCGTCGCGGTCGGTCTCCTGGCTCACGTGGCAGCGAAGCGCCTCGAGCTTGCGCTCCAGGTGGTCGGTGACGTCGACGACGCGGTCCGACTCGCCGGGGCCCATGATCCAGACCTCGGCGACGGCGTGCGGCTCGAGCCCGTCGGCCAGCAACTCGGGAAAGGCGAACGGGTTGCGGGCGTCGGGGTACACGGCGCAGAGCGTGGCCTCCCCTGCAGCCAGGTGGTCGGGGTGGCTGGCATAGACGCTCTGCCAGCTGCGCTCGGGGCTCTCGCAGAGCACCCGCTGGGGCCGGACGGTCCGGATGACCCGGCTGATCGCGCGCCGGAGGTCCAGGTTCGCCTCGAGAGCGCCGTCGGGGAACGCGAGCCAGTGCAGGTCGGTTACGCCGAGGACCTTGGCGGCTTCGGTCTGCTCGGTCCGGCGGATGCCGGCCATCTCGGCGCGGGGCAGCTCACGGTCGAACCCCCCGGCGTCGCCGTCGGTGCAGATGCAGTAGGAGACCGACACGCCCGCCGCCGTCCAGGCCGCCACCGTCCCCGCCGCGGTGAAGTCGACGTCGTCGGGGTGGGCGGTCACCACGAGGACACGCTCGAGCGGTGCCGCGTTGACTTCGAGGCCGAGATCATCTGACACATCTGGACCGTAGCCCGTATGCTTCTGGTATCCGGGCTGACCAGAAGGTCGGATCCTCGAGGATCCGGGTCGGACGACCCTGCCGGGCGAGGCACGCTGCAGCGGTCCGCGCCCCGACGCGGGCGTGATTCCGCCGCCTCGCGTGCGGCCAGTCGTGACGCTCGATGCCAAGGAGACCCCCTTTGTCCACGATTTCCCCCACCGCCAGCCCCGCGTACCGCGTCGCCGACATCGGCTTGGCCGATTTCGGCCGCCGGGAGCTCAACCTCGCCGAGGTCGAGATGCCCGGCCTGATGGCCATCCGCGAGGAATACGGCGACACGAAGCCGCTGGCCGGCGCCCGGATCACCGGCTCGCTGCACATGACCATCCAGACGGCCGTCCTGATCGAGACCCTCGTGGCCCTCGGCGCCGAGGTCCGCTGGGCCTCCTGCAACATCTTCTCCACCCAGGACCACGCCGCGGCCGCCGTCGCCGCCGCCGGGATCCCCGTGTTCGCCTGGAAGGGCGAGACCCTCGAGGAGTACTGGTGGTGCGCCGAGCAGGCCCTCCGCTGGCCTGACGGAGCCGGCCCGAACATGATCCTCGACGACGGTGGGGACGCCACCCTGCTCGTCCACCTCGGCGCCGAGTGCGAGGCGACCGGCTCGGTTCCCGAGTTGGGCCCCGAGGACTCCGAGGAGTACGCCCTCATCCTCGCCACCTTGAACCGCACGCTGCGGGAGAACGGCCACCTCTGGACCGACATGGCGGCGGGCATCAAGGGCGTGACCGAGGAGACCACCACGGGCGTGCACCGCCTCTACCAGCGCGCCGAGGCCGGCAAGCTGCTGTTCCCGGCGATCAACGTCAACGACTCGGTCACCAAGTCCAAGTTCGACAACCTCTATGGCTGCCGGCACTCGCTCGTCGATGGGATCAACCGGGCGACGGACGTGATGATCGCCGGCAAGGTGGCCGTGGTCTGCGGCTTCGGCGACGTCGGCAAGGGCTGCGCGCAATCGCTGCGCGGCCAGGGGGCCCGGGTGATCGTCACCGAGATCGACCCGATCTGCGCCCTGCAGGCGGCCATGGAGGGCTACCAGGTCCTGACCCTCGACGAGGTCGTGGGCTACGCCGACATCGTCGTCACCGCCTCCGGGAACCGCGACCTGATAACGGCGGAGACTATGGGGCAGATGAAGCACAACGCCATCGTCTGCAACATCGGCCACTTCGACAACGAGATCGACATGGCCGGGCTCGCCCGGGTGCCCGGGATCAAGCGGACGAACATCAAGCCGCAGGTCGACTCCTGGGACTTTCCGGACGGGCACTCGGTCATCGTCCTCGCCGAAGGCCGTCTCGTGAACCTCGGTTGTGCCACGGGGCACCCGAGCTTCGTGATGTCGGCGAGCTTCACGAACCAGGTGCTGGCGCAGATCGAGTTGTTCAACCACACCGAGAACTACCCGATCGGGGTCTACGTGCTCCCCCGCCACCTGGACGAGAAGGTTGCGCGTCTGCACCTGGCCAAGCTGGGCGTGCACCTGACGCCTCTGACCGAGCGTCAGGCCGACTATCTGGGCGTGCCCATCGAGGGCCCCTATAAGTCCGAGTCCTACCGGTACTGATCCGGCCGGATCCTTTCAGCGACAACAGCACCGAAACCGAACAGGGCCGGCGCCCGAACCGCCTCAGGGGGTGGCGCCGGCCAGTTCGGCCAGCTTTTCGACCGTCCGCCAGTTCCGCACGGTGACCGGCACCGCCAAGCGGTCGACCGCCAGGCCCAGTTTCGAGCGGCCCATGCCGCCGGGCAGGCGGAGGTAGACATCCAGGCCCGAGCGCCTGAACTCCTCGGGAGGCACGGCGGCCTCGGCGAAGCGGCCGAGGGCCGTGGCCGACGGCTCGGCGCCGAGGAAGCAGACGTGCAGATGCGCCGGGTCCTCCGCCCGGTACGGCTGGCCGGCGACGACGCCGGCGAGCGCCGCCGCGCTGCGGACAACCACCGGCACCTCGAAACCGGCCATGCCGGCAACCGCAGACTCGAGCTTCGGCACCACGGATGCAGGGTCGCCGTCCGGGGACCGGAAGACCACGTTCCCGCTCTGGATGTAGGTGACCACATCGTGACAGCCGGCGGCCCTGAACGCGGCCGCGAGGTCGGTCATCGAGACCTTGCGCCGCCCGCCGACGTTGATGCCGCGGAGGAGCGCGACCGATCTGGTGTTCCCCCCGTCCGGATTGCCCATGTCCGGAAATTAGGCGCCACACTGGGTGCGTGGGTGCGACCGAGGATTCCGGGTTGCGGGTGGGGGTCTATCCGGGCAGCTTCAACCCGCCCACCATTGCCCACCTGGCGATCGCCGAAGAGGCGCTCCGCGTGGGGGGCCTGGACCGGGTCGATCTCGTCGTCTCGCGCTCCCCGCTCGGCAAGCCGGCCGTCACGGTACCGAGCCTGGAGGACCGCATCGAGGTCCTGCGGCGGGTGGCCGCCAACCGCCGCCACCTCGGGGTGCGGCTGACCTCCGATCAGCTGCTCGCCGACATCGCGGCCGGCGCGGCCGCCGTCGTCCTCGGTGCCGACAAATGGGCCCAGGTCGTCGACCCGGTCTGGTACGGCGGATCCCGGGTGGCCCGGGACGAAGCCGCCGCCCGGCTGCCCCTGGCGCTCGTCGCCCCCCGACCCCCCTTTCCCCAGCCGGCACCCGTGCCCGAGCGGGTCCAGCCGCTGTCGATCTCCGACGAGCTGTTCGAGGTGTCGTCGACCGCCGTGCGGGCCGGAAGACGGGAGTGGATGGCCGCCGAAGCCGCGGAGTTCGACGAGCGCACCGGTGCGTGGTCCGATCCGCAGCGCTACCGCTCGGCAAGCCAACACCGGCGCTGCGCGGAGGGATAGCTTCTCGGGGATGTTTTCCCGCCCTGGCGCCCGCCCGTGACCCTGTTGATCGTCGCGGCTGTCTGTCTGGTGCTGGCCCAGGTGGTGGGGATCTACGCGCTCAAGACCCACAAAGCCGACGTGGTGTTCAGCTTCTGCATGATCGGCCTGCTGATCCTGGCGGTCGTGCTCGGCATCGTGGGCGCGTATCACGAGCTGCACTGACCACCGAGCCCCCGCGAGCCCATGGACGACCAGAGGAGTCAGCGACCGTGGAAGCGCGGCTCGCGCCGTTCGGCGCTGGCCGCCACGCCCTCGGCGAAGTCCTCGGTGACCCGCAGGCGGGCCTGCTCGCGGTCCTCGCGGGGGGTCACCTCCCGAATCCGGTCCGCAAGGTTGCCGCGAAGGGTCGCCTTGATGGAGCGCACCGCGAGGGGAGCCGATCCGGCGATCTCGGCCGCCAGGACGTGGGCCTCCTCCCGGATCCGCTCGCTCGGGACGAGCCGATCGGCGAGCCCGATCGCCGCCGCCGCCTCGCCCCCGATCCGGCGGCCCGTGTAGAGCAACTCGGCGGCGCGTTGCCCGCCGACGATGTCGGGAAGGGTGATCGACAGACCGAATCCATGGTGGAACCCGAGTCGCGCGAAGTTTGCCGAGAACCGCGATTCGACGGACGCGACACGGAAGTCGGCTGAGCACGCCAGGCCGAGCCCCCCGCCGATGGCGGCCCCCTGCACGGCGGCCACGACCGGCACCGCGACCTCGAACAGCCGGGCCCCCTCGGCGTAGAGGGAGGCCGCCTGCCCGGTGTCCACGTATTCGGCGGTGCTGGCGCCGGAGAAGTCGGCGCCGGCGCAGAAATGGCGGCCCTCGGCGCAAAGCACGATCGCCCGGGTGTCGCCGGCGCTGAGCCGGTCGTAGGCCTCGGCCAGGGAACGGATCAGGGCGACGTCGAAGAAGTTGGCGGGAGGCCGGTGGATCTCGACCGTCGCCACGCCGTCGGGCCCAAGCTCGACCGACACGTCGCCGAGGCGCCCTGCGAGCTCCTCACTGGGGGCCGGATCGGTGCCGGCGGGCGCATCCATGCGACAAGCGTAGGGCCCGAGGGAGGTGAACCCCCTCGAGCCCGGCAGAACGGACCATACTCGCCGGTATGGAGATCTCCGCCAAGGCCGAGTACAGCATCCGAGCCCTGGCCGAACTCACCGCAGCCGGGGGCGGGCCGGTCCCGGTCGTCGAACTGGCCGAGGCCCAGGACATCCCGCCGCGATTCCTGCAGAACCTGCTCTCCCAACTCCGGCGGCGGGGGGTGGTCTTCAGCCAGCGTGGCACCGAGGGCGGCTACCGGCTGGCACGCCCGGCCTCCGAGATCTCCCTGGCGGAGGTTCTGCGCGCCATAGACGGGCCGCTGGCGAATGTCGCCGGCGAGCGACCCGAGGATCTGCAGTACACCCCGCCCGCAGACCACCTGGCCGACGTCTGGATCGCGGTGCGCGTCGCGCTGCGCGAGGTCCTGGAGGAGGTGAGCATCGCCGACGTCGTCGAGGGCCGGCTGCCGCCGGTGGTCCTCGATCTGCTCGCCCGCGCCGGCGACCCCCGGGGTTCGGCCGGCCCCCTCGCTGTCCCTACCGGGCCCGGCTAGGGCCTACCCGCGACGCCCGCCACGCCCGTCGAGCCGCCGGTGCTCCCGGCACCCATGCGACGGAGCGCCTCGTCGAGCACGTCGGGTCGCTTGCAGAACGCGAAGCGGACCAGCGTCGCCACGTCGTCGGGACGGTCGGTGAACGCCGACAGCGGGATGGCGACGACCCCGCAGCGTTCGGGCAGCAGCCGGCAGAACTCGACGGCGTCGGTACCCCACGCGTCGGGCAGCGACGCGATGTCCCCGCTGGCGAAGTAGGTCCCGGCGGGCGGGCGGACGCCGAAGCCGAGGTCGCTGAGCCCGGCGCACAGCTGGTCCCGCCGGTCACGCAGCTCCGCTGCGATGCCCTGATAGACCCGGTCCGGCAGGTCCAGTCCCACGGCGACGGCCGGTTGGAGGGGGGCGGCGTTCACGTACGTGAGGAACTGCTTCGCCGTGCGCACCGCCGTCACCAGCGGTTCGGGCCCACACACCCATCCGACCTTCCACCCGGTGAACGAGAAGGTCTTGCCGGCGCTCGACACGGTCAACGTCCGGTCCGCCATGCCTTCCAGGGTGGTCAAAGGGACGTGTTCACCGTCGAAGATGAGGTGCTCATAGACCTCGTCGGTGAGGGCCAGCAGGTCGTGGTCGCGGCAGACCCCGGCCACCGCCTCGAGCTCGGCGCGCGAGAACACTTTGCCCGTCGGGTTGTGTGGGGAATTCAGGAGAAGCAGGCGCGTTCGCTCGGTAACCGCAGCCGCCAGCTGATCGGGATCGAAATGCCAATCCGGGGCCCGCAGTGGAACGACCCGACGCCGCGCACCGGCCATCGAGATCGCCGCTGCGTAGGAGTCGTAGTAGGGCTCGAAGACGATGACCTCGTCGCCGGGATCGCACAGGGCCAGGACGGCCGAGGTCAGCGCCTCGGTCGCCCCCGCCGTGATCAGGATCTCGCCGTCGGGGTCCACCTCGATGTCGTAGAAGCGTCGCTGATGGCGGGCGACGGCCTCGCGCAGGGCGGGGATCCCCGGGCCCGGGGGGTACTGGTTGTCACCCCGGCGCAGGGCCTCGACCGCCGCCTCGATCATCTCGGGCGGGCCGTCGGTGTCGGGAAAGCCCTGCCCGAGGTTTACCGAGCCGGTCCGTACCGCCAGCGCCGACATCTCGGCGAAGATGGTGGTGCCGAACGCCCGGAGTCGTTCGGCGATCGGCGGCGTCCCAAGTTTTTGCACGGCGCCATCTTCTGCCCCGAGACGTGTCCCCGACAACCCCGGGCCGACATGGAGAATCCTTGAGTGGCATTGAAGGGGTGACTAGGGTCACGATTCGTCTTGGAGCTCATCGCCGGACCGGCCGAAGCGGGCCCCGATCGAGTGGGCCGCAGTACCGCACGATCGACGGTCGTCCTGATTTTGGCGGCCCTGGTCGCGCTGCTGACCGTCGGCGTCGGGCGGGCCTCAGCGGGCACGATCGGCCGTGAAAACCTCGGCCGTGAAAACCTCGGCCGGGAAAGCATCGCCTCGGTCCGGGCAAGCATCTCGCTCGAGGAGGCCAGGATCACCGCGCAGTCGCAGACCATTCACCGGTTCACGACGGCGTACCAGACGGCCGAGCTGCAATCTGCGACATTGCTTCAGCAAATAGCCAGCGATCGGCACTCTTTAAGGAACGTGCAGGCTGCGGTGGCCACCAGCCGGTCCGATCTCCGGCAGGCGGCCGTGCGCGCCTACACCGGCGGCGTGAGGATCGCCCCGGAGGTGGACCGGACCAACCCGGCCATCGGTGCCGAGTACCTCACGGTGGCTTCCGGCGATGTCAACGAGACCGTTGACCAGCTGAACCTCCAGCAACGCCAGGTCCGCAGCGACGAGGTGCAGTTGAGGCAGGAACAGCGGGCCAATCGGATCGCGTTGGCGAACGCCGCCAAAGCCCGCCGGCAGGCCCTGACCACCGCCGCCAACGAGCAGAGCCAACTGGACGCGCTGCAGAGCCGCCTCCAGCAGTTGCAGGCCGAGGCAGCCGCAGCGGCGGCCGCCGCCGCCCGCGCCGAGGCGGCAGCCAAGGCCCGGGCCGAGGCCGACGCGCGCACAGCTGCCGCAAGAGCCGCGGCGGCGCAGGCCGCCTCCCAAGGCGCCCCGGTCAACGACGGTCTCGTCAAGACCGTCGCCAGCCAGGTGTCGGCCAGTCCCCCCACCACCGCCGCCGCACCCACCACGAGGACCTCCACCCCGACGACAAGCCCCGTGACGATCCCGCCGGCCACGATCCCGCCCGCGACCGCCCCGGCCCCGACGGCCGCCCCGACGACCGCACCCCCACCACCTCCGCCGCCACCGTCCACGGCCCCGCCGCCACCCCCCACCACCGCCCCACCGCCGGCGGCCAGCCCCGTGAGCGGGAGCCTGGCCACCGATCTCGCTGAACTGCGGAACTGCGAGTCGAGCGACAACTACACCACGAACACCGGGAACGGGTTCTACGGGGCATACCAGTTCAGCCAGCAGACGTGGACCAATCTCGGCTATCCCGGCCGCCCCGACCTGGAGCCGCCCGCCGTGCAGGACCAGGCGGCCGTCCAGCTCGCCACGACCGTGGGCTGGAGCCAGTGGCCGCAGTGCTCGGCCGAACTCGGCCTCATCGGCAAGGCCTAGCTCTCCTCGGGTAACCACGGGGGAACGGGCTCCGACCACTACCCTGACCAGGGTGCCCACCGCCGTCGACGCCGATCTCGAGTTCCGTTGCCCGCGCTGCGGAGACCCCGCCACCGAGCGCTTCTACGGGCCGTGCGCCCGTTGCCGGCAGGAGCTGGTCGGCATCTTCGGCGACGCCGGGAGCGGCCCTGAAGCTGAAGTGGGCACTGACGCTGAAGTGGTGGGCGGCGAGGCGACCACCGCCCGGTTCGAGCCGGGCCTGCACGTGGTCCCGAACCACGTGGCCACCAAGGACTGAGGCGCCACGGCCGGCCGCCGGCTCGTCCTCGCCTCCGCCTCGCCGGCCCGTCTGGGCCTGCTGCGACGCGCCGGGCTGGAACCGGAAGTCGTCGTGAGCGGCCTGGAGGAGGCCGGCTTCGACGCCCCGGACCCTCGCCGGCTCACGGCACGCCTTGCCCGGGCCAAGGCCGAGACCGTCGCCCGGGCGCCGCAGGTCGAAGGTGCCCTCGTCCTCGGCTGCGATTCGTTGCTCGAGCTCGACGGTGCCGCGCACGGCAAGCCGCCGGATGCGCCGGCCGCCGTGGAGCAGTGGCGCCGGTTGCGTGGCCGGCGCGCGCTCTTGCACACGGGCCACCACCTGATCGACACGTCGCATCCAAGGCAAGGTGCAGGTTCGGATGCCGGCGCCGTTGCCGGCGAATCCGCCCCGGCGTCGATCGGCCGGGTGGAGACGACGGTCATCCACTTCGGGCATCCCACCGACGCCGAGATCGACGCCTATGTCGCCACCGGCGAGCCGCTGGAAGTCGCCGGCGCATTCACCATCGACGGGCGGGGCGGCGCGTTCGTCGACGGGATAGAGGGAAACCCGAGCAACGTCATCGGCCTGTCGGTTCCCCTCTTCCGTGCCATGCTGGCCGCCTTGGGCATTTCGTACACCGACCTTTGGGCACCGCAGTGACGAACACGGCCGTGACGAACACGGCCGTGGCGGACAGGGCGGCGATGGACACGTTGGCGCGGTCCTCGCCGGCGCCTGCCGTCGCGCCGTCCCCGGCCCCGCTGCGCCTGGGCCCCCTCTCTATCGACCCTCCGGTGGTGCTGGCGCCGATGGCGGGCGTCACCAATCCCGCCTTCCGGGCGTTGTGCGCCCGCTACGGCGGTGGGTTGTACGTGAGCGAGATGATCACGGCCCGGGCGCTCGTCGAGCGCAACCCGCGCACCCTCGACATGGTTGCCCGCGCACCCGGTGAGGCCGTCCACAGCGTGCAGCTCTACGGGGTGCACCCCCGGGTCATGGCGGCCGCCGTGCGCCGCCTCGTGGACGAGGTCGGCGTCGACCACGTCGACCTGAACTTCGGTTGCCCGGCGCCCAAAGTCACCCGCCGGGGCGGTGGCGCCGCCCTTCCCCTGCACCCGGTCCTGTTCGCCGACGTCGTGGCCGCCGCCGTCGGCGCGGCGGGTCGAGTTCCCGTCACGGTGAAGATGCGCATCGGGCTCGACGAAGCCCACACGAGCGCCATCAGGGCCGGGAGGCTCGCCGCCGAGGTGGGGGCGTCGGCAGTCGCCCTGCACGCCCGCACGGCCGAGCAGCGCTACTCGGGACCTGCCCGCTGGGAGGTGATCGGCGAGCTCAAAGCGGCCCTCCCCGGCTTGCCGGTGCTCGGCAACGGCGACATCTGGGAGGCCGCCGACGCCTTGGCCATGATGACCGCCACCGGCTGCGACGGGGTGGTGGTCGGCCGCGGCTGCCTGGGACGCCCGTGGCTGTTTGCCGAACTGGCCGCCGCGATGGCGGGTCGGCCGGTGCCACCCGCTCCGCTTCTCGGCACCGTGATGGAGGTGATGTCCACCCACGCCGAGATGCTCTGCGACACCCTGGGGCCCGAACGCGGCATCCGCGACTTTCGCAAGCACACGTCCTGGTACCTGACCGGCTACCCCGTCGGTGGCGAGATGCGCCGGCGACTCTCGCAGGTGGGATCCCTGGGCGAGCTCTCCTCGCTCACCTCGACCCTCGACCCGGCGGTGAGCCTGCCCGTGGACGGCAGGCGCCTGGCGCGGGGTCACACCGACGGACCGCGCCCGGTTGCCCTCCCGCACGGCTGGCTCGACCATCCGGACGACCCGCGACCTCCGGAAGGTGCGGACCTCTGGACCTCCGGGGGCTGAGATTGCCGGCTCCGGGGGCGGGCCTGCGGGAGCGGGCGCTGGAGGTGATCCGGGGTCTGGCTCCCGGTGAGGTCGTCTCCTACGGCGACGTCGCCGCCCAGGCCGGCTATCCGGGTGCGGCCCGGGCGGTGGGCTCGATCCTGGCCGGCAGCGATGGTCTGCCGTGGTGGCGGGTGGTCAACGCCGCCGGGCGCCTGGTCCCCGGTCACGAGGCCGAGCACGCCAGGAGGCTGGCCGCCGAGGGCGTGGTGGTGGAGGGCGGCCGCGTCCGCCGGCCTGCCCCCGATGCCGATGGCGGCGCTCGAACCGCCGCCTCGGAGAGGCGGGCAAGGGGGGCACGCCGTCTACGCTGACCCGAGAAGAGAGGGAGGCGCGATGCTCACAGCGTTCGGATTCGAGACGATCGGCGTGTTGGTCGGGGACACGTATTTCCTCGATCCCGTTCAGAAGTCCGGCCAGGAAGGGCCCGAGCGGGGCGTCCGTCTCGAGATCCGGCTGGTGGACCGGGGCGAACCGCAGGGCTCGGTGTACGCCGGCGTGCCGATCGGCTTCGAACGGCCCGTGTGGCGCGTCGATCTCTTCGGCTCCCTCGACGCCGCCCCGGGGACCCTCGATCGGGCGCACCACCACCCCCGCTTCGAGGGGTGGGAGCCGGGGGGTCGATTCTTCGAGCCGGAGCTCTCCGCCGACCCGCTCAGCTGGCTGGCCGGCCAGCTCGCCGATCCTGCAGCCCTCCTCGCCCGTGCAGGGGTCCCCGCCGACCGCGTCACCAAGTCCGACGAGCGGGGGCTGGCGGCGGCCGCCCCCGACATCGTCGCCACCGTCGGCCGGATGCTCGACGGCGTCTGGCACGGTGACCTGGCGCCGGCGCCGGCCGAGCCGGTGGGCGGGGCCCGCGTCGGCTGGCTCTAGAGGGCCCGGCGGGGAGAATCAGACCGCCGGCGGCGCCGAATCCCACGAGTCCCAGAAGCTGATGCCCTCCACCGGCGGCCGGTCGGCGGGGCGGAAATCGGCGCCGATCGTGTAGGCAACGGGTAGCAGCGCGACCTGCGTCACGTCGTCGGGGATCCCGAGGAGCGCGGCCGCCTCCTTCTCCTTGCGCAGGTGCAGGGTGGTCCAGGCCGAACCGAGCCCCCGTGCCCGGAGGGCGAGCATGAAGCTCCAGGCGGCCGGCACGATCGAGCCGTAGAACGCCGCGAGTCCCTCGGGGCCCCGCCCTTCGGGACGCCCGACGATGCAGGGGACCACGTGCACCGGCACCTCGTGGAGGTGGTCGTTCAGGTAGGCGGCGCTGTCGACCACCCGCTTGTCCTGGCCGACGAGCCCGCTCTCCGCCCGCTGGCGGAGGTAGGCGCCGCCCGCCTCCCGGTACAACTCGGCGAGCGCGGCGCGCCTTCCCGGGTCGGTCACCACCACCCACCGCCAGGTCTGGGTGTTGCTGGCCGTCGGGGCCTGGCACGCCAGGCGCAGGCAGTCGAGCACGACGGCCGGCTCGACCGGCCGGGTCAGGTCCAGCCGCCTGCGCACGGAGCGGGTGGTGGCGAGGAGCCGGTCGGTGATCTCCAGATCGAAGGGGCCCTCGGAGGGTCCGGGGTCGTGGGCGGGTGCAGGGTCGTGGGCGGGTGCGGGGTCGTTGGCGGTTGGGCCGGAGGGCACGGTCACACCCGAACCGTACCCTGGGGTCCGTGCCTGCCCTCGCCGACCTCGCCGCTCTCGACGACGCTGCGGCTGCGCCCTCGAGCCCGGACGAGGTCCTCGACTCCTTTGCCCGCTGGGCGGCGGGCACGGGACGAGCTCTGTACCCGGCCCAGGAAGAGGCGCTGCTCGAGGTCTTCGCCGGCTCCAACGTCATCCTGAACACCCCGACCGGGTCGGGCAAGAGCCTCGTTGCGATGGGCGCCCACCTCGCCGCCCTGGCCGACGGACGCCGATCGATGTACACGGCCCCCATCAAGGCGCTGGTGTCGGAGAAGTTCTTCTCGCT
>Ga0123355_10003761_pt1 | contig 21944 bp, 24 predicted proteins | sample TergutEmb28metaG_3_FD_89872 | JGI IMG/M metagenome (GOLD analysis project Ga0123355, IMG submission 89872) | Embiratermes neotenicus P1 segment gut microbial communities from Petit-Saut dam, French Guiana - Emb289 P1 | ecosystem: Host-associated > Arthropoda: Insects > Digestive system > Gut ... | reverse complement strand
TTCGAGGGATCCTCGATGCCGATCCCAAGCGAGCCAATGCGCATTGCTATAACGCGTTTGTGCTGCGGGTCAACGGCTTCGGGGGGGACCGCGTCTCGAACGCCGGGTGCGGACCTTGCCAGGTGCCGGCGCACGAATTCGAGTACGAAATCTGACCCGGTCGCACCACGACCGGTCTCAAACCTGTGAGAGGAACTGTGCATCCCGGGCGCGCTCTCCAATACGCTCACGCGCGCCGCGCGCGGCACCTTTCTGAGTTGAAGGAATTCCTCCGTTTTCCCAGCGTGAGCTCGCAACCGGAACGCGCTGCTGACATTCACCGATGCGTTCGATGGCTGGCACGGCATCTGCAATCGATTGGCCTCGAGAACGTGCGCGTGCTTCCCACGCGCGGTCATCCGCTCGTCTACGCTTCCTGGGAGCGCGCCAAGAACCGCCCCACGCTCCTGGTCTACGGCCACTACGACGTGCTTCCCGGCGAGCCTCGCGCGCAATGGAAAACTCCGCCGTTCACCCCGACGGTTCAGGGGCCGGACATTTACGGACGCGGCACGGCCGATGATAAAGGACAACTCTTCTGCCATGTAAAGGCTCTTGAGTCCTATCTGCGAACGGGCGGGCTCCCCATCAACGTGAAGTGTCTCTTCGAAGGGGAAGAGGAAATCGGCAGCACCAATCTCCTGCCCTTCGTGGAACGTAATCGCCAGGCTTTGCGCGCTGACGCAGCCGTTATCTCCGACACCCGCATGCTCGGTCCCGGACAGCCCGCGATCAGTTACGCCCAGCGCGGCGGGCTGCGCGCCGAAATTGAAGTTCGCGGCCCGCGCCAGGAATTGCACTCGGGCACGTTCGGAGGCGCGGTCCTCGATCCCATTCACGCGCTGTGCGCGATCGTTGCCTCTCTGCACGACGACCAGGGCAGGATCGCGATCCCGGGTTTTTACCAGGATGTCCGCGACTGGAGTGATCGCGAACGCGACTACATGGCGCGCACCGGCCCGACGGACGCCAAGATTTTGAATGATGCCGGGGTCGATCGTCCCTGGGGCGAGAGCGGATACACACTCTACGAGCGCACCACCATTCGCCCGTCGCTCGGCATCAACGGCATCGTCGGAGGGCACTACGGTCCCGGGGTGAAGGGCGTGATCCCGAGGCGCGCCGTCGCCAAGCTCAGCTTCCGTCTGGTGCCCGACCAGGATCCTCGAAAAGTTGCACGCCTGCTTCGCGGCCACATCGCCCGCAGCACGCCAGCCGCGGTCGAATCATCCGTGAAAACCCACTCCCCCGTGCCGCCTGCGCTGGTGGATCGCAACCATCCCGCTGTGCGCGCCGCCGGCTTCGCCTTCAAAAAAGCATTTGGGGCCTATCCGGTTTTTCTGCGCTCCGGAGGTTCGATTCCGGTCGTCCATGCCTTTCAGCGGCAGCTCGGAATTCCCGCTGTGCTGATGGGCTTCGGCCTCCCCGACGATCGCATCCACGCCCCCAACGAGAAGTTTCACCTGCCCAATCTGTTTCGCGGAATCGAAACCTCCATCTGGTATATCGCCACCTTCGAGAAAGCTTTGGGCGGACGCAGCCAGGCCCACTCTCATTCCCGGGAGGCGTGGAGCTCATGATCATCGATTCCCATTGCCATGCCGGAAAGGGAGACAGGATGACGGCTCCGTGGAACACGGATGCTCCCATCGAGCCCTATCTCCGTCGCGCGCGGGCCGCCGGCATCGACAAGACCGTAATTCTCGCACCCCTGCATGGAAACTATCCCCAGGCCAACGCGCAGGTCGCGCGCATCGTCGCCCGCCATCCCCGCCGGCTGATCGGATACGTTTTCCTCCACGCCCGCCGTGACGCGGGCCGCATCTTCGCCATGGTGAAATACGCAACCAGCCGCTGGAGATTTCGCGGCATCAAGGTTCACGGATTCGAGGCCATGCCTTCCCGTGAAGTCTGCGAGACGGCCCGAGCCTTTCACCTGCCGATCCTGGTGGACGTCATCAGCCGCCCCGAAGTCGTCGACCTGTTTGCTCCCCAGTATCCCGACGTGAATTTCATCATTGCTCACCTGGGCAGTTTCACCGACAACTGGAAGGCACACGATCAAGTCACCATTCAGCTGGCGCGCTATCCCAACGTTTATGCCGATACGTCCGGGGTTCGCCAGTATGAATACCTCGTGAAGGCGATCAAGCGCGGCGGACCGGAAAAACTCCTGTTCGGTTCCGACGGCCCCTGGCTTCATCCCGGCGTCGAGCTTCACAAGATTCGCCAGTTGGGTCTGTCTCCGCACGACGAAGCTCTTGTGCTGGGAGGCAATATTCTGCGTTTACTACGAGGCGCGATCGTAGGGCAGGCGGCAGAGGCTGTGAAGTGGACGGCGGCAAATCGTCCGCGCCGGGATCGATCGCTGGTCTCCGCCCTGAACCAGGCAACGGCCGCTTCCGAGAGCGAGTCCGCCGTAGCCGGGGCGGAGTACAAGCTCTAGCGGCAGGCTTTCTTCGCCAGCGACATTTCCGGTGGGACGCGGTGCTCCGGCGCAAGCGCACCGTTGTCCAGCAACTGCGCCACCATCGCCGCGCGTGACCCGACTCCGAGTTTGGCAAAGATCCGCCGCAGGTGCGTGCACACCGTCCACGAGCTGATGTTCAGCACGTCGGCGATCACTTTGTTGGGGTGGCCCTTCGCCACCATGCGGACGATCTCTTGCTCTCGCGGGCTCAATTGGATTCGCTTTCCGTTCGGCGGCGGCATCCGTACCAGCAGGTAGCGGCTCCCGTCGACCTCGCGGTCGATGAGCACTTCCTCCGCATTCGATGCGGCGTGCTCGCTATTTTCCGGGTCGCTCCCGTCGATCAACTCAACCAGGGCGCGAATGACTTCGTCGACTTCGGGAGGCCGGCCGCCGGTCGAATGGTCGACCGCGACAAGAACGGGGCTGGGGCGCATGGCGCTCTCCCAATCTGTTGGAGATTCCAACATCAAAAGATTGTGATGACTTCCACGCGGGGGATCAGCGGAGGCCAGTGCAGGAACTCTTCGGTCCCTTTAAATAGTGATTTCTCACAGCTCGTCGTTGCAAAACGGTGGCTGGGGAAAGATACGACCGCGCTCTTGTTTTAGGCCAGTCCCCTTTTCAGGCGACGCTCACACTGGCTAGCCTCTCCGGGCTTGTCCTACGGTTCGCGATCACGATGGGACACAGCGTTCGTAGACCGGGCAATCATACCCCCATTCCTCGATTCCAGAAAGAAAATTGGCCTTGTTACGAAATCAGAACAAACAAGACAACGGGTATCGCTGCCCCGGGCAGCCGTAGCTTCTGATCCGCGGAGGGCGGGTCCCAAGTCATGCCGGTGCATCCGGAGCTTTTGAGACAGAGTCGAAGAAACCAAACCCGAAGCCCTTGCGCAAGGGTCGCGGCCCTCGCCGGAGTTCAGAAGAAATCAAATGGGGTTGCTGCGCAGGTGCGTCAAGCAAAATCGCTCGATCAGCACCGAATTGTGTCAACGACTGCAAGATCTGTTTGTGGCCTCCAGCAGCAGCATCCCAACATACTTCGGCTCGGCTTTGCCCTTTGGTGGATCGTGCGGGCGAGCTGAGGGCGGGGATCAGGCGCAGCCTTCTTGTTCCGGAAAACCGTAACCTGTGTGAAGCGAAGTCAGGTCGACATCGTCAATCTTGCTCAAAACGGTATGTCCAAATCATCCTGCACGGACAGGTCTGCTATGTCCGGGTTCTCTCCGACCGAGATCCCTCCTGCTTGCCAATTCGCCGGGTCGGAGATCTCTGCTTCTTCCCAATCCGCCTGGTCGCGCAATTCCGCAGGCTCCCAATCCCAGCTGTGGGCAAAAACCAGGCCCGTATCTTCCAATTCCTCGAACAGCTCCGGGTGCTTTTGGGCGAGGAATTTGAGCCTCCGGGTTTTATAGGGCTTCACCCGGGCGACTTCGAGAACAATCGCGGCTAGACGGGCGACCTGCGGATTCTCCGACTTCACCATTTGTTCGAGACGAACCACGTTCTTTTCCGAGATGTGCGACTGTTGCATAAACCGGAAAATGTCGTCCATGTTCTCGATGGCCTTGCGCTCGCTCTTGGGCATGGCCTTGCACCGCTTGCACACATGAATTCTGTGGCCTTTGCCGGAAAACTGTTCGTTCGCCCGTTGGCGGTGGCAAATCCTGCAGTAATGTCCCATCGCGATTCCTTCCTGCGATTCAGCTCGGAGATGATAAATCGAAAATCGTGAACCGGGGGTTCTTTGTGGCCCGCCGAAACACAGAACGGGATCGGCTGGGGCCGACCATCCGGCTGAACCGATCCACATCAGGCGCTCCATGGCTTCGCAAGCTGTACCGGGACCCCGTGCCAGCCTGAGACACGAAAAGCAAGTCGCCTTCGTGCCGATCGTGGAAGGGGTGGGTTCTCGAAAACTGCCGACCGGAAACGTCCGAAAACTGACAGAAAGAGAAAAGCCCATCGAGTGAAGTTGTGTTGGCGCATCGATGGGCTCTTCTTCCCGAGTTCCGAGTTTTCTCACCCTGTTTTCGTCGTTGGGCATCCTTTCACGGGAAACTCCCGGCGGAGAACTGGCGACACTGACAGAGCTTCTATGGTTGAACCTGCGAACAGACAAAAACCGGCCGTCCTCACGCCAGTATTTCCCCGCACCGGGCTACACTCGCCGACGCTGGCCAGATGGTTCCGTGCGTGAGAGCCGTTGGGTGACACAGCGAGCTCGGTTCTCAGCCACGAGCGACGCACCGAAGTGACATGCAGTTGCCGGCGCGAACATCCCTGTTTCCCTAGATCAGCAGGGCGCGCCTGCCTTCGGTCTGGTTCGACCACCCACGACCGCGTAGTCGGGCGTCAACGGATTCGGGATCGCAGCGGCCACGCCTTTGGCACGGTTGAGGGATTTCAATCTCCGAGCCAAGCCGCGGGTCGTCCGCTGTCACATTGTCCAGGCGGAATCTGACGACCTGACTTTCGCCCAGGTTCCCCGTTAGGGGGAAATGATCTGGTATGTCTGTCAAAGGCAACAGATGCCTCATCCCGTCTTTCAGGTTATGAAAATCTGACCGGTTCCCAGCCGGTGGCGAAGAAACCTCTTGAGGAGACGTTCCATGAAGAAAATCCTTTTGCTCGTGGTTCTGGCATTGGCTGTCCCCGCAGCCTCGTTGGCCAGCAACGTCGTGGACTTCAGCAACAAAGGTAAGATCTCGGGTTCGAGCAGCGGGCTGATGCTGAGCTCGACTCTGACTGCCGTCAACGGGTTGAACGGTGGAGGCCTCATTACCGGCCACCTGGGCAGCGTCCAGTTCACCACCGGAGCTTTGCTCAGCGGTTCGTTGGCCATGGGCGGAATGTTCGCCGCAGGCGGATCGCTCACAATCACAGGCAACGGCACCCATGGGATTCCCAACGGAACCCTGTTTACTGGAACTTTCTCTGGTCCGGTCACCTGGACCTTAATCACAGCAGCGAACGGGACCCACAACTACGATCTGATGGGCACGGTGACCGGTGAACTGGACGGCATCGCCCACGTCGGGGCCATTGTGCAACTGACTGCCAGCACCGGTAGCCATTTCTTTACCGGCCATCCCATCGACTCGTCCGGCAACACCGCCCTCTCGCCCATTCCCGAACCGGGTTCTTTAAGCTTGCTGGGAACCGGCGTCCTGGCTTTGGCGGGATTCTTACGGCGCAAGGGGAAGATCTAGAGCTCTCGAGTGTGTACCAAGGAGCCTAACCCTGCTGGAGCACCAGACTACAATGAAGCCCCGGACTTTCGAGAAGTTTCAGAAATTGCCGAACAGTCCGATTCGATCCGCGCGAAGGAGACTTTATGACGAAGTACCTCGGTCGGTTCGCCGTAAGTGGGCTTATGTTGCTTCTCTGGGGAGCGACTGTCGGTTTTGCTGGCAATACCGCGCAGCAGAAGCCGCCAATCAAGCTGGGCACGAGCGGCAGCAATGTAAACGACATTAACTCTGGTTTCTGTTGTACCGGTACGCTCGGCTCCCTGGTAAAGGACGCGAGCGGTAACCTCTACATTCTCAGCAATAATCACGTGTTGGCGCTCTCGAATGGGGGCAAGGCGGGACAAGTGATTATGCAACGCGGCTACGTCGACACCGTCCCGGTTTGCTCAAAGAACGGCACCATCGACGTGGCCAACTTGTCCAGGTTCGTCACGCTGAATTTCAGCGGCGGGAACAACACCGTGGATGCGGCGATTGCCAAGGTTATTTCGGGGCGGGTGAGTACGAACGGTGCGATATTGGGAATCGGTACGTTGAACGCGGCCACCGCCAATCCTGCGCTCGGTCTCAAGGTGGAAAAAAGTGGCCGCACCACGGGCAAGACTGCCGGCACGATCGCCGCGATCGACGTCACCGCGACCGTTTCCGGATACGGCGCCTGCGGCACAGGCACCAACACGGCAAAATTTGTTAAGCAATTCCAGATCGATTCGAAAACCTTCAGCGGTGCTGGCGATTCCGGCTCTTTGATTGTCACTCAGCCGGCAGCTGGCAAGAAGCACAAAACAGTAGGGCTGCTATTCGCAGGCAGTTCCACTTCAACCATCGCAAACCCGATCAGTTCCGTGCTCACCGCCCTTCACGTTTCGTTTGTGGGCGCGGCCGCGGAGGCACCCATGGAAGCTCCGGAGGACCCCGAAATCGAGCGAGTCTCTGAAGTGAAGGACCGTTATGACGACGATCTGTTGCATTTGCCAGGGGTCGTGGGCCACGGCGTGTCGCTGTCGCAAGACGGGTCGGGAAGACCCGTGATTGTGCTGTTTTTGAAGGACAATAACGTCCCCGTCGAAAATCTCCCGACCACGATTGAGGGCGTGTCAGTGGAGACTCGAATCACTGGAGAATTCAGGACCACAATCAACTGCAGCCACCCGGCTCGAGAATGAAACCGGATCGGCCAGCTGGTAATTCTGACTGGTTCGGACGATTCGGGGCTGCATCTTTTGCCAGACGCGAAAACGATGAGAGCTGAGCAACACTTATAGCGTAAGTTGCGAATGCGTATGGGCTCGACACAGTTGCACGGTCCGTTTCCAAGTCGATTACAGGCAACTTGCTCCGCTCGGAAGTCGCCCATAACCCCTTTGGAATCAATCGGTCTCAGGATCGAGCGCTTTCATCCCCATGGCTGTGCTCGGGGGGCTCGGAGGCCGATGGCTAACTCAAATGGTTGTAAACCCGGCTTCGAGGGACGCACGTCCAATGTAGACGAAAACTACCTGAGTTCCGGCGTGGGCCTGGATGACTTACGGACTCATCACCGGAAATCAGCGACGTTGTGCGCTTCGACGCATGAAAGATGAGAAAGGAGGGGTCATGTTCGCGCTGTTATGGTGGATTATCGTTGGCCTGGTCGCTGGCTGGGCAACCGGAAAGATCATGGGTGGTACAGGACGCGGCTTTCTGATGGACATAGTCCTCGGAATCGCCGGGGCTATCGTGGGTGGGTGGCTCATGCGCGTGGTGGGCTTTGCCGGCCGCGGGGGCATGATCTACACGATCCTGGTGGCTATTGGCGGCGCCGTGATTTTGACGTTCCTCTACCGCCTGGTAACTCGTAGAACCGGAGGTGGCGGAGAGACGAGGACTCGATTTTAGTCACTCGAAATCGTGGTGAAAACCAGACATCGCTGGGCGCCGGTGTTTATGCGGCTTTCACGCAGTTTTGGAATTTTGGCTGCCGGGAGTAAAAGGTAGCCAGGCTGGCCCATTTCATCTGCGCCGCGCGGTGTGACGACGTATCAGTCAGAATCCGTTGCCAGCAGGGTTGTCGGCGTTCCAGTTCAGCAAACACCCTCCAGGATGCGTATGTCCCGCTCGACCGCACCCTCGAGGAATTTCAAAGCGGACTGATATGCCGGACTCTCATAAACCTGGATGGCCTGGGCGGGACTGTCAAATTCGATCACGACGGAGCGCTCCATTTTCCCTGCCTCGAACGCCCGAAGGGCCGTGCCGCGTGTCAGAAACCTTCCACCGCCGGCCTCGATGGCGGGTCCAGCCAACTTCGCGTATTGCGCGAGTGCGGCAGGATTTGAAACACTCCGATAGAACGTAATCCAGTAGCCTTTGGCCATGAGGTCCCCCCCGACCACAGCGTGAGTTTACGCCAGTCCCCACCTGCGGAATTCGGCTTCAGTAAGCGAGGCGCCCGGTCTCTGCAGAGGAATTTTGCCCCCTCCCGGTCCCGTGCCCCAGCGACAGTCGAATCCACGGGACTCGGGCACGCCCGGCGTGAGTTAAGCGCCCACTGCCTGCGCCACCAGCTACGCCAGGCGCCCGGTGGAGCGTGTGGCCGGGAATTGCCCACCGCCGTGCAACGCTCCCACTACTCGATTTCGCGGAGGCGGGCCGCTTTGCCTCTAAGTCCGCGCAGATAGAACAGGCGGGCCCGCCGGACTTTCGAAGAGCGGACCAGGTCGACCTTGTCGATGACCTTGGAGTGAATCGGGAAGATGCGCTCGACCCCCTGGCCAAAGCTGATCTTGCGCACGGTGAAGCTGGCCTGCGGTCCCTTGTCGCGCTTGATCACGACGCCTTCGAAGGCCTGCACCCGTTCCTTGTCGCCTTCTTTGATCTTCACGTGGACACGCACGGTGTCGCCGGGGCCGAACGCCGGGATATCGGTGCGCTGCGTCTTCGCCAAAAGCTTTTCGATAATTACGTTTGACATGTTGGTAGTCCTTCGATATTTGTGTTCAATTCTCGTGGTCATTCTGAGCGTAGCAAAGAACCCGAGGCATTCTGCCGGCGCCGTCAAGATGGCGTCAGTTCTTCGCCCTGCTCAGGATGACAAGCTGGAGGAACGCTTGATGCGTTCCAGAGTTCGTCGATCCTCGTCGCTGAGGATTACGTCCTCGAGCAAGTCGGGACGGTTGCGCAGCGTCTTCTTCAACGCCTGTTCACGCCGCCAGCGACGGATCTCGAGGTGATTGCCGTTGATCAGCACCTCGGGTACGTTCATCCCGCGAAACTCAGCAGGCCGCGTGTAATGCGGGTAATCGAGCAATCCGCCGGAGCCACAGGTTGAGTCCGCACGCTCGGCATCCCCGGCAGCGGCATGCGCAGTGAACGATTCCTGCCGGGTGGATGCTTCGTTGCCCACGGCGCCGGGCAACAGCCGCGTGACCGCTTCCACAACCACCGCCGCGCCCAACTCACCGCCGCTCAGCACGTAGTCGCCGATCGAAAGTTCGCGATCGGCGAGAAACTCGCTGACGCGCTCATCGACACCTTCATAGCGACCGCAGACCAGCACGATTCGATCCAGCGCTGCCAATTCAGTTGCGACCTGCTGCGTGAAGCGCTGCCCCTGTGCCGAAAGCACAATCACGCTTTCCCGGACAGCGCCCGCTGCCCTTTGCTCGTGCGAGGCAAGCCCCAACCGCTCCAGACAAGCAAAGATCGGTTCCGGCTTCAGCACCATGCCTTCGCCGCCGCCAAATGGGCGGTCATCCACGGTGCGGTGCTTGTCGCGCGTGTACTTCCGCAAATCGTGGACTTCGATTTTCACCAGGCCCATTTCCGCGGCCCGGCGGGTGATGCCGTGATCCAGTGGCCCGCGAAAGAAGTCCGGAAAGATCGTGACCATATCGGCCTTCATTTGCGGAACCTGGATGACGGGAAAGGCGCGGCTTCAAGCCGGCCGAACCTCATCGTTTATCTGGACCTTTGCGGCGCGGCGTAACCCGCGCCCTCTCTAAACCGCCCTGCTGAACCTTCTCTTCGGCGGTCATCGGAGCATTGATTTCCAGCATGCCCTCGGGAAGGCTCATGCGAACCTGCTTCTGCCCGGTGTCCACCCCTTCCAGATACGCCTCGGCAAAGGGCACATCGAACCGAATGCCGCCGCCTGCCACAATCAGCAACGGCGCTTCGCCGGCTCCAAACTGAACGTCCTCGATCCGGCCAATCTCGGTGCCGTGATCCAACAGGGCGCAGCCGACCAGGTCGCTGACGTAATTCCAGCCCGGCTCAAGTTCCGCGCGCTCCGCCCTGGGCACCTGCAATTCCGCCCCGAGGAAGTTCTCGGCCTCCGACATCGAGTCAACTCCGGAGAACTTCAGCACAAGCAGGCCCTTGTGTGGCCAAAGCCCTTCCACTTCGAGCTCGCGCCGGCAATCTCCAGATTTACTCAGCGCGAACAGCCTCATTCCTTCCGCGAAGCGGTCCGGGACGTCGCTATGAACTTCAGCCGCCACCTCGCCATGCCGCCCCTGCGTCTTCACGACGCGAGCCAGCGTAACGAAGTCGCCGCCCGCCGGACCGCCCATTTCTGCCGCGTTCTTGGCCCGGGCAGCGGGGGCTTTCCTCGCCGGATCCACGTTCCTACTCGATGATTTCGAGCGTATATCGCCGCCGCGCCCGATGCCCGGCAGCGGCCAACAGCGCCCGCAGCGCCCGAGCGGTCCTCCCCTGCCGTCCGATGACTTTGCCCACGTCGCTTTCTGCGACTTCCAGCTCGATCACACCGTCGTCGAACTGCTCGACAAAGACTTCATCCGGTGCGTCGACCAGCGACTTGGCGATCATCTCGATGAGAACACAAATATCTCCAGAAGACTCAGTCATAAGCGCTCACTGTGAATGAGAATCAATGAATCGAGGCGTCCGCAACCCAGCCGCGGCTCTAGGCGGCCGAGCCTGCGGTGGCCGGGGCCGGAGTCTTCGAGAACAGTTTGTTCACCCGCTCCGACATCTGCGCGCCCTTCGATACCCAGTACTCCACGCGGTCGCGTTTCAGTTCCACGCTGGCAGGAGTGGTGCGGGGATTGTACGTCCCCACCACTTCGACCGGACGCCCGTTGCGCGCGCGCGCCTTCTCAATCACCACTATGCGATAGTGCGGTTGTTTGCGCGCACCGGTGCGCGCCAGACGAATCATTAACACGAGAGCTATATCCTTATTCCGGAAGAGTCCGGCGAGATCAAGACAAACTCTTATTATGCCTGAGGTTAGCGAGGAAGGCAAGGCCACGGGAACCCATCCGGGAAGGTGGGTTCCCCCGAGTGCCGTGCTGCCCCTCGCGGACTATGCGATGGCTTGGTCCTTCTCCTTCTCCTTCTCCTTCTCAGCGTGCGATCGTTGCCGGGCGACGGTCTTGCCGAGGAAGCTCAACAGCGCTGAGTTCACTTCCTCGGCGTGAGTCCAGGCAACGTTGTGCGGCCCCTCCTTGACAACCACCAGTTCCGCGCCCTTGACCAGTTGGGCGGTGCGCTGCCCCGCCGCCGAGAAGGGGACAATGCGATCGGCATCGCCGTGAATGACCAGTGTCGGCACATCGATTCTGGCCACATCCTCGCGGAAGTCCTCGTGCCAGGTCGGCACACAGGCCAGGCTCGCGAAGGCGGAGGCAATCGCGGCGGTGTTCCAGTTTGCCTGGACTGCCTGTTCGCTGACCCGCTTTCCGAGATAAACGTCGGCGTTATAGAAATTCTTGAAAAATTCGGTGAAGAATGCGTAGCGATCCTGAGCGATGGTTTTCTGGAGGCCCTCGAACACGCTGCCATCGACTCCTTCCGGATTGTCGGCTGTCTTGAGCAGGTATGGTGGTACGCCACTGATGATGACCGCCTTGCTGACATGCTTCGAACCATATTTTCCGAGGTAACGCGCGACTTCCCCGCCGCCCATCGAGAATCCTACGAGGACAACATCCTTCAGTTTCAGCTTGCTGATCAGCTTGTGCAGATCTTCGGCAAAGGTGTCGTAGTTGTAGCCGACAGTCGGCTGACTGGACTTGCCAAATCCGCGCCGATCATAAGCGATGACGCGATAACCCGTGTGCAGCAGTGCCGGGACCTGTTTCTCCCAGGATGCGCTGCTTAGAGGATATCCGTGGATGAGTACCACAGGTTGCCCCGAGCCATGATCTTCGTAGTAGAGATGGATGGAAGTGGAATTCTCTTTTGCGACGTCAACGTATGACATGAGCTCCTCCTGACGAATCTCTGAAATTTCGGTGAGGTGGATGGTGGATTGTGACCTGAGACGAGCGCCGTTGCAGTCGATTGTAGACGAGCCGGGTGGGTTTATCGAGGCTCGCGGGTGCAGGCTGCACCATTGCCGCACACTCGGAGGCGCCCGGATGGGCGCGTCCCTTCGGGCCCGGGATCTGGGGCGCCGCTCCGGACTGCGCGGCTCCTGCTAGACTCAGGGGTTTGGGAGCGGGAACGTGCAACCGGTTTACATCCTTTCGGCAGTCCGCACTCCGATCGGCAAATTCGGTGGATCATTGGCGTCGCTGACGGCGTCCGACATGGGCGTCGTCGCTGCCAGAGCTGCGCTGGAGCGCGCCGGGGTGCGCCCCGACCAGATCGACGAGACCATTTTCGGCAACGCGCGCCAGGCCGGAGGCGGGCCCAACCCCGCCCGGCAAATCTCTATCCGAAGTGGCGTGCCCCAGGAAGTTCCGGCGTTTACCGTGAACAAAGCCTGCGCGTCGGGGATGAAGTCCATCGCTTTGGCCTATCAGGCAATCCTGCTGGGGGAGGCAGGCTGCATCCTCGCCGGCGGCACCGAGTCGATGTCGCGCCTCCCCTACTATCTCGATGGTGCGCGTTGGGGATACCGTCTGGGGAATCAGGAACTGGTCGACGGCATGTATCGCGACGGCTTCTTCTGTCCGCTGGCCGAAATGGTGATGGGAGAAACCGCCGAAGTCCTGGCCGAGCAGTACAACATTACACGCGATGAGCAGGACGAATTTGCCCTGATGTCACAAACACGAGCGGCGCAGGCCATCGCGGCAGGCCGGTTCGACGCCGAGATCGCGCCGGTCACCATCGAAGGCAAGAAGGGGGCGACCACGCTTGCCCGCGACGAACATCCGTTCCCCGACGCCAGTATGGAGAAACTTCGGAAGCTGCCACCTGTGTTTTCGAAGGGGGGGACGATCTCCGCGGGGAATTCTTCCGGCATCACCGATGGCGCGGCGGCGGTGGTCGTGGCCGGCGAAGACTTCGTGAAGCAGAACAATCGGAAGCCTCTGGCCCGCATCGCAGCCGTCACCTCCGGGGGAGTCGATCCGCGAACCATGGGCATGGGTCCAGTCCCGGCAATAAGGAAACTCGAAGACAAGCACAATCTTCGTCTGCATGATTTCGGATTGATCGAACTGAACGAAGCCTTCGCCGCGCAGGTGCTGGCCTGCGACAGGGTGCTGAATCTCAATCGCGACAATTTGAATGTAAACGGCGGCGCGATCGCCCTCGGCCATCCAATCGGCTGCACCGGGACCCGCATCACCGTGACTCTGCTGCACGAGATGCTGAAGCGCAATACCAGGCGAGCGTTGGCTACGCTTTGTGTCAGCGGCGGCATGGGCATGGCGCTGGCGCTCGAAAGCGTCGTTTAAGCACTTTCCTGCCGAACTGGGTCGCGCGTGAACCTCTCAAAGCCCGAAGGTTCGAAGGGTCACGACCGGCGTCCTGGGGCCGTCGCTGCCGTCGCCGGGTGCAGCTTTCAGTATTGGTTCTGCTATGCTTAGCGGGTTCCCCATCCTGAGGACGTATCGCATCGAAAATGTGCCCCGCCGCGCCATGAAGGAGGCTGTTGTGGTTCGACCGATCGTTGCTCTCGTCTGCATGGTCGGGGTCGTCGCCATCGCGCAGGCAGCTTTTGGCCAGGAGTTTTCCGCGGACGTGGTGAGCACCAGAGGAAATGGCGCTCTCAGCAGGATTTATTCCACCAGGGAGAAGGTGCGTTTCGAGGCCGAAGGGAAAAATCCCTCGATGGGAGCCATTGCGATCATCATCGACGAAACGCAAAATAAATGGGTCGTTCTCATGGCGCAGCGGCATATGTACATCGATCGAGTGCCAGGGATGATGAAAACCCCGATCATCACCCATTTCTGGCACGTCGAGGACGTGAACGACGCCTGTCCGCAGTGGAAGAAGATCGCCGACGAGGCGGGTGCCGGCAACAACTTGGGCAGTTGCACCAAAGTGGGCACTGACACCGTCAATGGCCGCAGCACAGTGAAGTATGAGGGGGTTTCAACGCAAGGGGACAAGACCTATTTCTGGCTTGATACCAAACTTCATTGCATCATCAAGGCGGCGAGTGATTCCGGAGTAATGGAACTCGAGAACATCCAGGAAGGGCCGCAGCCGGCGAGCCTGTTCGAAGTCCCGGCTGGATACACCAGGTTGGACCTGGGCGCGACGTTGGGGCAGCGCCCGCAATAAACCGGAAGCGTCTCCCTCGCGTTGCAGCCCGAAACCCGGGACACTATACTCGGGGGAGCGATTTTGTTGCATTTTCGGAGCAGCAATGTCCCTATCCGCAGTCATCGTCGACGATGAGCAACTTGCCCGCGACGAGCTGACCTACCTTCTCAAAAACGCCGACGACGTCAACGTCGTAGCTCAAGGCAAGAACGGCCTCGAAGCCATCCACCTGATCAAGGAACACAACCCCGATCTGGTCTTTCTTGATGTACAGATGCCCGGGCTCGACGGCTTCGGAGTCATCAAGAAGCTTCTCGACAAGAAAGTTCCCCTGCCGAAGATCGTCTTCGCTACGGCCTTTGACCAATACGCGGTGAAAGCGTTCGAAGTGAACGCTGTCGATTATCTGCTCAAGCCGTTCGACAAGAAGCGGGTTGCGCAGGCCATCCAAAAAGCGCGCGCACAGCAGGATGCCGACGGCGTCCCGGCGGAGAAGTTCGAGACCCTGGTCCGGATGCTCGAGTCGCAGAAGCAGCCGTCAAAAGTGCTGATAAAGGCTCTGGGCCGCATGTTTCTGGTAGATCAGAAAGAGATTTGTTACGCGTGGATCGAAGACGGCGTGATTACGGTCGTGACTGCGGGTCCGGCCGGCATGGAAGGCCAATCCAACTGCCGCACGCTCGAGGAGTTGCTCGACAGCCTCGACTCGAAGCTTTTTTGGCGGGCTCACCGCTCCTATCTGGTAAACATCAACCGTATTCGTGAGGTCGTTCCCTGGTTCAAAAGTTCCTACCAGCTTCGGATGGACGACAAGAAGCAGACCGAGATCCCGGTCAGCCGCGCTCAAACCAAGCGGCTGCGCGAGTTGTTCGGGCTCTGAGCTGAGGCTGGGACTATCCTCTGCATTCGTCGGAGGCGGAGGTCTCGCAGCGTACGAAGCAAAGCTCTCATTTGATGGTTCCAGCTATCCGCAACCTTCAGTTTCTCCGGCTGAACGGCTCAGTGAAAAAGCTGTGGCGAGGACACTCATCTCCCCAACAGCGGAGGGCGAACATCTCTTCAAATAACTCGGGATCTGATCATTGATAACGGTTCGTTCGCTGGAAACGGGTTTGACCTGCCGTCTTGAACGCGGCGGCGCAGTTTTTTCAACAATGTGTGTAATCCTGAAATCCAACGTCCGTCGAACGGGGGGCGTGCCACAGTCCACTCACGTGCAGAAACGAGGAACACTGTGAAGAAAATCACAATTGCGATCCTGCTGTTCTCCGCGCTGGCCTGGGCCGCAGGAGGTCTGAATCCAGCTGAGTACACCGTCAATGTCCACGTCAGTTCATCGAGCATGGGACCTCACGGCACTCAACTGTTGGGTGTCGTCATTGATGGCAAGAAGTATGAACTGCAGTCTGAGCAGGCCATTGGCCGGTTACTCGCACTCGGCGACTACAAAGCGAAGCTCGCTACGAACCGCAAGACCGCGTACGAGTCCTTTCAAGTCTACGAGTTTCTCCTCCCTGACAAAACCAGGCAGTACGACGTCGTCGGACAGACCGAATGACATCACTCCACTGGCGTCTCCTTCCTCGTCGCCTGACGTGTACCGATGGTTGACGACATCTGGCGATGTCGCAAGCTTGCGTTGTTTCTTCGCCGTGGGTCGGGATTCGGAGCGTAACCGAGATGTTGCGCCAAGTTGGCGAACTGCCCTTCACATCTATAATGCGGTTGCTCCTGAGGCTGCCTCGCAATGGATGAGCTGCATCTGCCGTCGGCCATCGAAAACAGTCAATGCATCCTCGTGGCGGGTGCTGGGGGCGGCTTGGATGTGTACGCCGGACTCCCAATTTACGAGCGATTGCGCTTGCTTGGGAAAAAGGTTCATCTCGCAAATCTGTCGTTCGTCTCCCTCGGGACCACGAACGCGCAAGCCCTGACGCGGGCTCTCTATGCGGTGGAGCCGACCACGACCCTGCAAGGTTCATATTTTCCTGAGCGGACGTTGGCTCAATATCTTTCTCAGCGAGGACAGAACGTCCCGGTTTATGCCTTCGAAAAGCTCGGCGTTGTGCCTATCCGAGAGGGCTACGCATACCTTGTGCAAGCGCTTGGCCTTGACGCGATTGTACTCGTCGATGGCGGCACAGACATCCTCCTTCGGGGCGATGAAGCCGGTCTCGGCACACCATCTGAGGACATGGCGAGCCTCGCCGCTGTTGCGGTGATGGACGTGCCGACGAGAGTCGTCGCCTGCGTCGGGTTCGGTATCGATACATACCATGGTGTCTGCCACGCGAATTGGTTAGAGAACGTGGCGGCGCTGGCCGCCGACGGTGCATTTCTCGGCGCCACCGCTTTGCTGGAGCGCATGCCAGAGGTTCGCCTGTACCGCGATGCCGTGAACGCCGCTGATATGACAACATGGCAGCGCCCAAGCATCGTCAATGGAAGCATCGTGTCCGCGATTGAGGGCCACTTCGGTGACTATCACCGCAATCCACGCACGCAGAGCAGCAGGTTGTTTATCAACCCCCTCATGAGTTTCCTTTGGGCGTTCGACCTCGCCACCGTAGCTCGGCGAAACCTGTACCTCGACCGTTTGTCGGACACAGAAACCATCCAAGACGTTCATCTTGCGATTGAATATTTCCGTGAAACGGTGCGCTGCCGACCGTGGGAAGCGATACCACACTGAATCTTGAACCAGCATCCAGGGAATTTTGTCGGCAAGTCGCTAGCAGCTAGCCCAGACCCTCAAGTGGCGTAACCAGACGTTCAGACTCAACCTCCCTGTCGCTCGGGACGGTGAGGGTAATCGGGATGTCACACCAACGAAAGTCGTCAATTCGCTTTACGAGCCTGCTGCTGGATGTACTGCTTCACTTCTTCGATCTCCGCGTGCATTTTCCCACGCGTGATTTCATCGAGATGTTTCAACAACAGCAATGATATCCGGGGACGGCGGTCGTCAGTCACTTTGACACAGTATTGAGGACAGGCAAACGCCGAGCGAATTACCAGCAGTACCCATTTCGCGGTTTGTGGCGATGCCATTTCGCTGTCGTCCATCGTTTTCAGAACTGCGACTGCTACCAAGTCACCGGACCTGAAGAATGTCTTCTCATCCCATCCTGAATACATCCCTGAGCTTGTCACCCTGTGGACCGCAGCCTTCACATCGTTGAATGAGAAATCGCCCGTCGGCTTGCATTCCTGCCAGTCTTGTGCGGGACAGGCAAGGCTCAGAAAAACTACACATGCCGATAAGCAACGGACTCTCATACGGAACTCCATCGTGAGCAGAGCTATCGTAGCAAACTGGTTCATCCCAACACGCCGCGGAACCACAGGCGTCAGCACAGTTTCGGACTTCTTTCGATTCGGTTCACCAGTGGAAGCTTTTGTCTGGAATTGGAACATTGGCGCCGTCACACCCAAAGTCGCTGACCAGCCTGCCGCCATACATCTGTGGTTCTCAGCCGGACGGCGAGCGCGGTAAAACACTTTCAGAAATTGGAGGCGCCGAAATGAAAGCTAAAAACTCGAGGGCCTTCATGGGTTCTTCCAGCACGAGTTTCGATGAAGCAGCGGTCGCGCCCTTCTAACTATAATGACGGATATGGCGCGAGGATGGGAAAGTAAGTCCGTCGAGGCTCAACAGGCCGAAGCTGGCGCTAAATCGGACAAGCCTGCAGTCAAATTGAGCCCCGAAACAGCTGCGCGGCTTCGGAACGCCGAGACGCTGCGCCTTTCTCGGCAAAGGGTCCTTGAGCAGCTCGGTGCCGTACAGAACCCCCGCCACCGTCAGCTCCTTGAGGACGAATTGGCTGACCTGGATCAGAAACTGAGCCGGCTCGGGGAATGAGGCGGCCGACCCCGGACCTCAGACTTTGGACCCCGGCCTTCGGGAGCCAGACTTGACCAAATGCGACTCGAGGTGTCTGGTCCGACCAGGATCTGATCAAGATCGCAGGCGCGAGGAACGGGCTCCGACGTTCGCTATAATCCCGGTATGACAGCTTACGTCTACGTTTCGCTGAAGAAGAGTGTTCTCGATCCCCAGGGGAAGACGATTCACAGCGCACTCAAGAAGATGGGCTACAAAGACCTCGATGGCGTTCGTCAGGGGAAGTACTTTGAGCTGTCCCTCGACCGTGGCCTGTCTCGGGAGGAAGCGCAGTCTGAAGTCGAGCGCATCGCCCGCGAGGTTCTGACCAACCCCGTCATCGAAGAATTCCGTTATTCCCTCGCCGAATAGCTCGGCCAGGGATCCTTTGAGGTCTCGCATGTGCGGCATCGTTGGTTACGTCGGCAAGAAGAGTGTCGTTCCGGTCATCATCGAGGGCCTGCGTCGGCTCGAATACCGCGGCTATGATTCGGCGGGCATCGCCGTCAGCGGCAATGGCAACTGCCTCGAGGTTCGCCGTGCCGAGGGCAAGCTGCGGAACCTGGAAGAAGCCATCCGCAACAAGCCGCTCGAGGGAACGTACGGTATTGGACATACGCGATGGGCCACCCATGGCCGCCCGACCGAAGAAAACGCCCACCCTCATCGTGACTGCACCGGCAAGATCGTGGTCGTCCACAATGGAATCGTCGAGAACTACCTCAGCCTGAAAAAGAAGCTCGCCGAGGAGGGACACAAGTTCACGACCGACACCGACACCGAAATCATCGCCCATCTGATCGAGAAATATTCTCAGTCACCGGGAAACGGCAACCGCCAGTCTCTGGAGTCTGCCGTGCGCAAGGCGGTGAAGGATCTGAGCGGGGTCTTCGCGCTCGCCGTCATTTCCACCGATGAGCCTGACAAGATCGTCGCCGCGCGCAACGGCCCCCCGGCGGTCATCGGACTCGGTGACGAGGAATACTTCGTCGCCTCAGATGTTCCCGCCATTCTTCATCACACGCGCGACATTTTTTTCCTGGCCGATGGCGATATGGCGGTCGTCACTCCAAACGGAGTCGAACTCACGGACTTCGACGGACGTCCGGTTTCACGGAAAGTTCAGCACGTCACCTGGGACCCGATCCAGGCGGAAAAGGGCGGCTTCAAGCATTTCATGCTCAAGGAGATCTACGAGCAGCCGCGCGCCGTCCGCGACACGACGCTGGGACGCGTCTCGCAGACGACCGGCCGCATTTTTCTGGAGGAGATGGAGATATCCGAGGCCGAATTCCGCGCCGCCACCAAGATCAACATCATCGCTTGCGGAACCAGCTGGCATGCCGGACTGGCAGGCAAGTTCATGATTGAGTCGCTCGCCCGCGTGCCCGTGGAAGTCGACTATGCCAGCGAGTGGCGCTATCGCAATCCCATCGTCGATCCCAACACGATCACGCTGGTGATTTCGCAATCCGGCGAGACCGCCGACACCATCGCCGCCCAGCGTGAAGCAAAATCCAAAGGATCAAAGACCCTCGCCATCTGCAACGTCGTCGGGTCGATGATTACCCGCGAGGCCGCGGGCACGATCTACACACACGCCGGTCCGGAAATCGGCGTCGCGTCAACCAAGGCCTTTACCGGGCAACTGACTGCCCTCTATATCTTCGCGATGTACCTGGCGCAGATGCGGGGTGTGATGTCTCTCGAACAGTCGCGCGCTGCGATGCTCGAACTCACACGCATTCCTGCGAAACTCGAAAGCATTCTCAGCCACGATCAAGCCTGCGACGACCTGGCCAGGGTATATCAGAAAGTCCACGATTTTCTGTTTCTGGGCCGGGGCATTCACTATCCGATTGCCCTCGAAGGCGCGTTGAAGCTCAAAGAGATTTCCTACATCCACGCCGAAGGCTATCCGGCGGGCGAAATGAAACATGGCCCCAACGCCCTGATCGACGAGAATCTGCCGGTTGTGATTATCGCCACCCGCGACCTGAACAACCCCAACGCAGTCCTGCGCTACGAAAAAACCATTTCCAATTTGAAGGAAGTAAAAGCGCGATCGGGTGTCGTAATCGCGCTGGCCACAGAAGGCGACGAAGAAATCAAAGAGTCCGCGGACCACGTCCTTTATATTCCGCCCGCACCCGAGGAACTCTCGCCGATCCTCGAGATCGTTCCCCTGCAGTTGCTGGCCTATCATATTGCCGTCCGCCGCGGCTGCGACGTGGATCAGCCTAGAAACCTGGCCAAGTCAGTCACGGTCGAGTGACCGGAGTACTTCACAATTTAGCCACCTCGACGTCGGTGTGCCGAAAGTCGTCACCCTTGAACAACAGAGGTTCGTCGAGATCCTTTGCGAGCGCGTAGGCGAAACAATCCCCGAAATTGAGTCCGGCCTTGTGTCGCCCCTTCCCGAAATCCCGGTACGCCTGACGCGCAATCTCTGCCTGCCTGGGTGATACAAGCTCGACGATGATGCGCGATGCCCGGAAAAAATCGTCAAACCTGCGGCTGGCGATCGCATCCTTTGCACTGTCGATCACAATCGCGGACTCCACATAGCTGACCGCGGACATCCGACATTCGCCCGATGCCATAGCCGCCGAGAACTCCGGAGCCTCTGGCTCGGCCCGCAATACCGCGATCACCGCTGACGAATCCAAAATCACTTTGGCATCCCCTTCTCGTCGTACAGCAATTCGCCGTGGTCGACCGATTTGCTGGGTTCTTTCATGCGTGCGGCGCATTCCCGTCCAATTTGAAGAAGTCGCTCCGCCAGACCGGCCTTGTCGCGTCCACGAACTCGTTCCAGGCGCTCGCGGATCGCCTCACCGACAGCAACCGTCATGCTCTCGCCTGTCAGCTGCGCAAGCTCCTTGGCGAGCTGATGAATGTGTTCGTCTTTGATGTTCAGGCCCATCTTCGATGTTCAGGCCCATCTTCTACCTTGCTACCAATGATTTCTACCATTCTACCATGCTAATTTACGACCTGTCACTGGGGAGCCTCGGAAAGCGGGCAGCGACCAAGCCGCAGCAGACAGTGTCGTCCGAACTCTTCAGGTGTCAGCCCGAAGCACGCGTCCGAGCTCCAGTAAGGCTGCCATCAAAGCCGCGATCCCGGCGAACCAGATCGCGAACGCAGTGTCGACCACCCACTTCGGCGCCGCTCCCACGCGTCGCAGCAGAAATGGCAGAAAGTTCCACGTCGTGATGTGCACATAGTCCCACGGGTCCTGTCCCATGGCCTCGGTGTTCAGTCCCCAGGCGGCCATTTTCCCAACCGCGAACGCAACAATATTCTTAAAGCGCAGGGCAATCACAAACGTCGGATGCCCGAACGTCTCCGTTTGGTAGTACTCGAGCGGCAGCCAGAACATGAGCGAAGCGATCTGAACCATCAAGCTGGCTGCAATGAGCACCACACCAACCGGCCAGACCCAGCCTCCGAGATTCCGGCGATAACTGAGGAGCAACGGCACGCTGACGAGCGCCACCATCTGGACAACGGTCGAAACGTAGCGGTCTCCCCAGGAAAAATCTCCTGCCCAGTAGGTGTAGCGTGCGTAGAGGCATAGGTAGGCGATCAGCAATAGAAGGGATGCCACCGCGTATGCGCGAACCTCAACCTCCAGCCGCTTCCACAACAACACCAGGAGAAGCAGAGCCAGCACCAGCAGGGGGTCGAACAAGAAGATCGACTTCTCTGGCTTGAACAGAGCTCCCAAAACTCCCTCATGCAGGGGCGTGCTCCAGGGGAAGTTCGAGGGAAGAGTCGGATCCTGCAAACGCGACTCCCGCGCAAAGATTGGAATGTAAGTTCCAGTCCATGAG
>Ga0123355_10003760_pt1 | contig 21946 bp, 13 predicted proteins | sample TergutEmb28metaG_3_FD_89872 | JGI IMG/M metagenome (GOLD analysis project Ga0123355, IMG submission 89872) | Embiratermes neotenicus P1 segment gut microbial communities from Petit-Saut dam, French Guiana - Emb289 P1 | ecosystem: Host-associated > Arthropoda: Insects > Digestive system > Gut ... | reverse complement strand
CCTTGCCATGGCCTTCCCCCCCCCCCCAATCCCCTCCCCCTGGCAGTTAGTTTTTCCCCTCCCCCCCCCCCCTCCCCCCCCCACAATCATCATTTTGTACAGTCAGTGTTGTTTTGATAGACACACAGATAATGGGGAAGGCTTTTGTATTTCTATCTTTCTTGACACCATAATGAAGTGATAATAAAAACCATTTAAGATAAAAAACGAATAAATATTTGGACATCATACATAAGGGACTTATTTCATCTGCATGTTTTAAACAACAGGCATCACTTCAATGTACCACTGCACACCACTAGAAAGAAAGCTTTCAACATACTATTTCAGCAGAATCCACAGACCTATAAGACACTAAATATTTCATATTTCTATAGATTTGAAACTGAGGACTTGTTCTGACAAGAAATTAAATACCTATAAGATGTTCCTAAGAAAACTTACATTATTGCACAGAACACAAGCTCTTGCAACAATAAAAAAATAAGACATATGAGACAAATCCTAGAATGTAGACAGAACAACATATGCTGTACTGTCTTATAAACAGGTGCACATAATTTCCTCTATGTGCGAAATTTCTGCTTTCATCTCTGATTCTGCAAAGACATTCTGCCACTTTATGTCACAGTACCCCGGCTGTTACCAAATGACCAGCACAGTGCAACACATACCATTGTTTCCATAGTTTCCAGTGTTCAGGAACAAAATAATCTACTGATAACATGATGCTGTGTAATAGCTTGAACAATGTAGACTAATTTTGCAGTAACTAATAAGCCAAAATATCATCACAAAGTGCACAGCAAGGAAGTAAGTTCAATCTGGTACCTGCTTACACTGTGTTTCCCTATGTGACAAGTGAGGAAAATAGCAGGAAGCAAACACAGCACCTAGCCCCTATTTTTCATACACCAGATGTGCCTCTGTCACATGATACTGCAGCAAAGGCATTACCCTGAAACACAGTCATGCTTACTTACTATAGCTACATGTTACATGATGTGTCATGTACTAATGTAGCAGTTCTTAACCTGGGGGGTGAGATACCCTTTCAGGGGGTTTGGGACATCCCAAATTTTTCTATATCACTGTAAAATTAAAATTAATATTTCATTCTAACCATTTTACAGTTATGCTATAGTTTTTCAAGACTGTGTGAATGCGCCTGGATACTGACCACTTTCAATAACGTTTGATATGGATTTGACAACATAATTTGTGAACCAGGGGATGCAAACTGCAATACGGGGTTAAGAGTCACCATTATAACACAATGTCCTGCAACGTATTTCAGGATTATAAAGTTCACAGAGACAGACAGACAGCAACAGAGAAGGAAAACTTGAGTGTTTAACTGAGCAATAAATGCCCCAGCCTATTGTGATACAATACTATCACTAAAGACACAACATCATCTGAAAATATGGCATCACTTTAGATGCATTGTTCCATTCATAATAACATAAAATAAAATAAAATAAAAAAAAACTTTTATGTGTTCCTTTATTTGAGGAAACAACAAGAACTACAAATGTTAGAACAAGGGGCTCTAAAAAATATCTGCAGTGAAGAAAATGTAGGAAAATCTAAAGCAATATACATGAAAATACATCTGTTTCCTGTACCCTAACACAGGCCTAACATAGAACATACTGACTAACCAAGTGACTAACTCACTCACTGACTCACTCCATGGAGCAGAGTCCTTCTTGAGAAGCTAACAGGTATTCAGCTACTCAAGAAATTATCTGCATTTTATATAACCCATCGGTTTATTACCACATTCACAACAGCCTGCCATCTAAGCTTATCCTGAACCAGAACAACCCAGTCCATGCCTCCATTCTACTTCTTGAAGATCCATTTTAATATTATCCTACCATCTATGCCTGGGTCTTCCAAGTCGTCTCTTTCCCTCAGATCTCCCCACCAAGATTCTGTATGCACCTGTCCCCTCCCCATACATGCTAGATGTCTTCCCATTTAAATTCTTGATTTTGATTACCTGAATCATATTTGGCAATTACAGATAATAAAGTTCCTCATTATGTAGTGCTCTCCACTCCCCTCTTACCTCGTCCCTCTTAGGCCCAAATATCCTCCTCAGCACCCAATTCTCAAACACCCTCGTCCTATGTTTCTCTCTTAGTGTGAGTGACTGATAACATAAAACATACAGAGACATTATAAAATTTACTACACACTCTTGTCAGTGTGTATGGTAGCCACACAAGTTAAGGCAAATTCTGTTTTACTTACACGAATAAACTCTACTTTCTTATTATGAATGCTATTCCTTCTTTAAAGTTTTAACTATTATGCACTGTAATACTGACAAGGAAAGCAACCATATCATCGGTGTAGAATGGGTACTTCTGATAAATCTTGACATTTTCACAGTGACAAAACTCGATTCAATCTTCTCTCGCTGACAGCTGCATCAAATACATAAATGTTTTGGAGACTAACTCTGTTTCCATCACCAGGGTATTTATCTTCATTTTATGTTTATGATTTACACAGACCTCAAGTAATGTCAGGGTAGTGAAGTGACTGACATTACAATAAGCTGTACATATGGATCAGACATAGGAAACAAGAAATGCATACAGGATTTTGATAAAGAAGCTTTCAAAGAGTGGCTGCTTTCAAATCTGAGTCAGAAGAAAACATGAAGGTGAATAACAGGAAAATGATTTCTGAGGATGGGTAGTGGATGAAAATGGCTCAGATTCACATCCAATGATAGGCTTTTGCATGACAAGTGTTAAAACTTCGGTTTCTACTACAAACATGGGTTAGTTGCTTTCCCATACTGCAAAATGCTGCATCCCACAATTCACCTTCATTAACATGAAGAAAATGGTAGTGGAAAATATTCCTTTCAAAGTGATGTAATGTCATATTCATAACATCTGAATAATGGAATAAATTACAATGTGGGAAGCTTCATATGTTTACTTTCATGTAATATCATTTGTATGGTAACATCACAGAAGATAAAATGGGCAGGGACACTGGAAAAAAAGAAACCTATAAAATGTTTGGCCCATAAATCTTACAGGAAGTGACCAGCTGAGAGAGCTAGGTGAAGATGGGAGGATAATATTAAAATTAATCTCACAGAAACAAGTCATACACACAAGAATCAGAACTGAACTGTTGCAAGACAATGTCCAGTGGCAAGCAGCTGTGACTACAATGATAAATAACTTTTAATAAAAACAGACGATTTCTTGACCATCTGATCACTGCTTTGCTTTCTCACATACATATATGAGGTAAAGTATGAAAACAATGAGCTTTCCCATACTTGTGAGCACATATAAATGTTAGAAAAAAAAAGATTTAACTAGAAGAAAAATCCTGTAAATATAAATTATTAAAACTTAAAATACACATAAGGTACATCTACATGCATTCAGAACACATAATTGCAATAAGTACAGATAACAGACATATCCATACAGAGGGGAAAAGTTATGGAACAAGTGTCAAAATTAATATAGAACTGTTTTAATAAATATGTACATGCAAGTTACCTTACATGCACAAGAGTTGCACCTAATATATAGTTCTGGTTTTAGTCATTTGTTTTCTTTTACTATAATTTGAGTTTTAAACCTTCAGTTAAGTAATGAATTGACCCTACAGTTAAAAAAGCGGCATTGAAACAAAAGTATGTAAAATTTCAGGCTTTCACAGTGGTGTAGTTGAGATCTTCACCCTTCTGTGTTGGTGCTCAGTGTACAGTAGTTAACAAATCAACAACAACACAAAACAACAAAGATTAAAAACAAAATGTAGTTGCTTCAGCATTACACAACAATACTGCAGCACTTGCAATAAGTTATAGTGATAATGAGGAGCTTCAACATCTGTACTCTTTGTTTAACATCACTGTGGTGTTTAAATGAAAGAGAATTAGTACATATGGGAAAGATAAGAAACAATCAGAAAACTGTAGCTGAAAAATTCAGAGGAAAAGACTGAGAAACAAACACCCATTAAGAAAATTAAACATAGAATGGGTTATTCCCTCTTACTACTGATGAAATTCAAAGGAAGAGATCTAGACGCATATGGGAGGATATACAACAAGTTCAACACATGTACCAACTAACTAACTTACTAACTAACCGACCGACCAACCGACCAACCAACCAACCACCTACTTACCTAACCAACTAACTAACTAACTCCATGGCGATGAATCCTTCTTTAGAAGCTAAGACATTCTCAGCTAGTCAAGAAATTCTGCATGTTATGGAACCTGAAGGTTCATGGCTGCATTCACAACAGCCCACCACCTGTCCCTATTCTGAGTCTGATCAATCCAGTTCATTTCCCCCTCATCCAATTCCTGATCCATTTTAATATTACCCTCCCATCTATGTGTGGGTCTTCCAAGTGGTTCAGTCCTTCAGGTTTCCCCACCAAAACTCTCTATCCACCTCACCTCTCCCCATACATGCTATGTGCCAATGCCATCTCAGTCATCTAATTTGATCACCCAAATAAAATTTGGTGGAGAATACAGATCATTAAGCTCACTCGTAGTTTTCTCCACTCCCGTTACCTCATCCCTCTTAGGCCCAAATATCATCCTCAGAACTCCGTTCTCAAGAACCCTCAGCCTACATCAATGTGAGTAACCAAGTTTTACACCCATACAAAACAACAGGCGAAATTACAGTTCTTTATATTTTAATCTGTATATTTTTGGAAAGCAAACTGGAAGACAAAAGATTCTGCGCTGAATGATCGATAGCAAGCGTTCCCTGACTTCAGTTTGCTCTTAATTTCTTCCTGAATAGAATTTTGATTTGTTAAGGTTGTTCCCAAATATCTGAAATCTTCCACCCTTTCAAAGGAACTATTATCAGTTTTTATATAGTGACTTCGCCCTGCATTCTGATCTCGAGACATAACCATGTACATAGTCTTAACAGGATTTACTTCCAGCCCAGTCTCCTTACTAGCAACTACTAAAGTTTCTGCATTTTTCTTTATAGTATGTGTGCTTCCACCCAGTATATTATCAACAGCATGAACTAGAAGCTGGTATGTACCATTTAATTTGAAGCCTGCCTGGTTTACCTGAACCCTCCTAATGGCATATTCTAAAGCAAAGTTGAAAATAAATGGTGATAAAGCATCTCCTTGTTTCAAACCATGTTCAACAGCTGTACACAAACAGATATAAAAGGACAGTGGCTGGACCATGAGCTGGATGACTGAAGAATTGACTCCCGGGAAGATCAAGAGGGTTTTCTCCTGTTTACAATGTCCAGACTGGTTCTAGGGACCTCATATCCACTAGATACAGGGAGATCTTTCCCTGTGAGTAAAGTAGCCAAGGCATGAAGCTGACCATTCACCTCCACATACTGCTGAAAGTACAAATGTGTGGGGCCTTACCTCCATTTCCTTGTCTTCATAATGTGGTGCTTAATTAAGCAAACAAACAGCTCTACCATTTAGCTCTGATCAGATATTAGGGTGGTCAAGGAGGCTAAGATGGGCAGTACTTGCACCATATATGGGAGTGATAAGATGGGCAGGATAAACACAAAATATGGATGTGATAAGATGGGTGAAACATGCACAATATATGGGAGTGAAAACACATGTGTATGTGAAAATCTGCCAAAAACCTGAAGGGTTAAGACCATATGCTATACTTAACCACAGATGGGAAATGTATGTGCACACACACACACACACACACACACACACATGTGTAATGCATGGAAAGAGAGAAACTAATTAAAATTTAGCTTGTGCTTAGAATTTTGGAATTTGTAGTGAATTTTGATAATTTTATACATGTAACTTGTATTTCGTATACTGACTGGTGAAAATTTTAAATTTGCAGTTAAGATATAAATTTGGTTGAACAGTTGCATGCACTAGCAACAGGAAGACTGCATCATGCAGAATTCCTTAGTAACAGCACATTCCTTTATGTCTGCATATGCTGTTGCTAAATGAACTCTATGAACTTGGCAGCGCTGAGTTATGAGTTTTGTGAACTCTGTACACTGGCCTGTAGGACCGACAGGCAGTATCTTTGTGAATTTTTCAAGGCAAACAGATACAAAGAACACGGTGTTTTAGGCAAGGCTTCAAAATGAGCCTTACACCTCAGACAGTCCTGTTCATACCAGGTAAGTGGTGTAGAGTATATCCATAACTCAGACAAAAAGGAAAACAATTGAGATATGTCTTATTGGTTTATTTTGTATTTTCCAATTTATGTAGATGAGAAAATTGAAACTGCAAAGATGATCTGCCTTCATATTGCTAGGTTATATTTAGGTTGTGTAGATATACGTTAGATATAGTGTAGATTTGTTGAAAATATACATTTATATACTTTACTAGAAAGATGTAACCCATATTCTGTCTGTGTTCTGCTGGGACATAAGTTGTGATGAAGTTTAGATATAACCTAATCCCAAGTATTCCCCTGAATTAGTTGTTTTATTAAAGAGTATTGCCTAAACACTCTGTGCTTATGTTACGTACTAGTAAAGTATAGGTATTGTGTTTATGAACGTAATTTTCTTCATGCTTAATTTGAACTTCTAGTTATGTTTGATTTGCGAGCTTTGATGAACGCTGAGTTGGTATAGCGGTCTGCTCAATTAAAGTGTTACATGGCCACGGCAGAAGGATTACTACACCTGTAGCCAACATGAATTATAATACTAGACAGAAACAGCAGTAGTGGTCAGTAGTCTACTGAGATTATTAAAACTGACCTGGTGGCAGCAAAATTTGAGATTGAGAAAGCTAAAATGAGAATAAGTAGGAACATTGCAATCTTGCATTATATAGTACCTGTCCAGGTAGGAAATAGTGGAAGTCTAACCATTATCTGGGAGGAACTACATATGTATACATATTAAAATGGATCTTAAAGAAATGTGGTGTGAAGATATGGACTGGATTCACTTGGCTCAAGTTACAGGACGGTGGAGAATTCATGAACATGGTAATGAATCAAAGTTTTTTATCCACCAACTAATGCACAAGTGATTGTCTGAAAAACAACATAAAAATTTACATGAAAATAGCTCCCTACTTCCGAACAGTGCAACATAAACACACCAACAAGGACCTACTAATACGTGCAGCCACATCACCACTGAATTAATCACACACCGATGTACCATAATTGGCTACTTTAACAAGTGTAACTTTAGTGAGCACAAATAATGCGCTCCCTGAGGATGGTGTGGCTGCTGCGAAACATGTCAGAGCTATTTTAATGTAAATTTGAATATTGTTTTTAAGACAATCACTTGTGCATTAGTTGGTGAATAAAATCTTTGATAATATCATGATGCATGGTACAAATGTGAAAAAAAAATGGTAATGAATATTCATGTCCCATATAAAAAATAAAATATTTTGTGGACTTGAACACATATTAACTTTTCAAGGAATACGCTCCAAGGCATTAGATAGATCTTCAAGTAAAAAAAGTAAAGTTTTCCCTGTTGATGCCATGAAGGCACAGAGGGGGAGTAGCTATGGCTCCACTCATTTTTAACTGGTCAACTGGTCAACTCTGTGCCTCCACTGCATTATGATCACCAGGAATAGCCAAACAACTTTGTGTCACTCATTAACACATCGGGACTTTACTGAGCTGGTTCATTGGTTAGGTGGCTACGTGACTGCAAACTGCCCTCACTTTGACTAGTCCCTGCTAAATAAGAACTTGGCTTACATGGTTTACATACATTGCCCAATCTGTATCACTCATCATGCTCGTATTCATCCTTTAAAGGAAAAAATACATTATCTGAAATGCCAGTACTTTTTTTTTTTACAAGGCTGATTGCCTCATATGGTTGCATCAAACATATTGCAGTATACGTGTAAGATTTAAAATCTGTATCAATTAACTCCATCATAACTCTGAGAGTAGAGAAGTAATTTTAACTTACCTTGAAGCTGTCGGTTAATTAAAGCTGTAATCCCTGGGCCATCCCCAGTCTTCTTGACAATCAGCATAGGTTTGTCCTCTCCATCATCAAGATTATTTGGTAGGTGACCATTGTTGCTTGCAGCCATGGTTTCACTCACCTGAACAAGGAAAATCACCACAGTTTTAATCCATTTGTTAAATATCAGAACAGCACTAATATGGCTTCATAAAAATTCATGTTATATTACAGTAAGCTTCAATTTTAATTATTGTAAGTTCAGCATAAAGGCTAGTAGGAAAAATTAAGAGAATAACACAAAACTGGCAATATATTTCATGCTTGTGCCATAGGTCCAACGGTTAGTCACTGGCCTCTCACCGCAGATGCCCAGGTCAATTCCAGGCCAGTCCATGTGGGATTTGTGGTGGACAAAGTGGCACTTGCACATATTTTTCTCTGAGTACTTCAGTTTCCACTGTCAGCATTAGTCCAACAATGGTATTCATAATTGCTTCATATGTGCGTGTGCACGCATGCGCGCGCACACACACACACACAGGTGACAAAATGAAATGTCTGTTTATTTGTGGTGTATAGGAAAATGTGTAAATAACATAATGCATGCTTTTAAAGTTGACAAAAATGATGTACTAGCATATGAATATAGTTATGATAGCATCATTTTATGTTCTATATTGCATTTATGCTTTCTGTTGGTGTGAAAACACTGAATGTAAGGAACCTAAACATACACACAATTCAATTAATTAGCAAGTTGTAAGGGGTCACATAGAGTACCCCAAGCTACATGATTTGTTTCTGTCCCAAAATCCCACAGAACCTGCTTAGAAGGAAAATGGAAACAAGTGATCTATCACCAGCATGAACTCATCCACAAAACACTTTAAAGAAGCACAGTGTATAATAAATATTACCAATTTCAGAATTATTTTGATATATCTTGAACAGTTTTAATGTCATTGCAAAGTGTCCACAAGGAACTTTACTGGTCAATGATATACAGCAATATGCTGACAAAGCTAAATGCGATCAACATCCACACTGAAACTCCCACTTGGCAGCATAATCTTAATTCCACAGTTATTCAACACATAAAAGGCCCTCCCTGCCAGGCAGTGAATACACAATATTGCCCTGTACCCAACATTCCTCCTCTTTCCCCTATTCTAAAACCACCTTCAGTTTCTGTATTTGGGATTGAACACTGAGTATTTTCAGAACATAAAGAAATGATAAAACTTCGTAATATTATAAATGTGTCTGTAAGCACAACATGGCATAACCTCAGGTAATGGATGGAGAAGAAGGCCTCTAGATATGGATACATAGACATGTATAACAGTTACGGAGAGCTGATAACGATGAATGTTCAACGTGGGGGTTTGGCAAAGGCTAACCACTCCCAAAATCCAGCAGGTTACAGCATGAGGTCTCCAATTCTGTGGGATGTGGCACCACATCTCACAAGAACAGGGACTCACCTGAACCAGTGTTAAAGCCTAAAAATTCACAGGTTACAAAATTTTACACTGGGTCTTGGACAGATCCTCTGGAACAACATATGTGACAGAAAAGGGACACAAGATTTGGAACATGGAATGCAAGGAGTCTCTGTAGGTCAGTAGCAAATATAATTAGCAATGTATTATGTAGGTTGGTTGAGAGTACAGGATGTCAGACCTTTTGCCTGTTGTTCTGAGCGGGTATGAAACATAGTTCCACATAATGAGGGATGAACATAGAGTGTGGGTGTTCAAGAACAGGGTGCTGAGGAACATAGCTGGATGTAACAGAGAACAAGTAGCAGTATATAGGATAAAACTGTGTAATTATGAGTTTCATAACCTGCACTCCTCATCAGATATTATAAGAATGATACAACCAAGGACGATGAGATGGGTATGCCATATCGCATGCATAATGAGAAAAATGTGTATAGATTTTTGGTGGGAACACCCAATACTGCTTGGAAAAACCAGGCATGAAAGGAAGGATAATATTAACACTGATGTTAAGGAAACAGGATAAGAAAGTTGGACTGGATTCATCTGGCTCAAGGTAAAGACCACTGGTGAGCTCCTGTAAGCAACAAATAAACCTTTGTGTTCCATAAAATATGGGCAATGTGTTGATCAGCTGAGAAACTATTACCGTCTCAAGAATGACTCTGTTCCAAAGAGTGAGTACCCTAAGCCTGTACATGTTTTGCATTATTCATGAAAAAAACTGGTAATTTCATCTCAGTGTGCACCGGTGTACTAAGTATGAAATTCTTTTATTGTTGAGATCTGCTCCAGGTCATCACAAAGTAATACAGTCCATAATATATCAACATAGTCACTGTGTTAACCCCAACCACAATCAGAAATTGCTTAATCTTTCAATACTTCATTTGCTTTGACAAAGTACCCTCACTCAGAAATAGTGGTTACTTATGATCTTATCTGTATTGGTACTTGATAATATCAGCATTGGTTTAGCATTTTTAAAGCTGAAACTAGTTACTTAAATTTTCCGACTAGAGTAATTATAAACTAGTGAATGTTTTAAATGGAGGTCAGTTGACGTTTTAGATATCAAATGTAAGTCTTAATACTTACAAATACATATATGCTCCTATTGAAAAAACTACTGTAGTTGTAGTATGGTGTATCTAGTGAACACCATACACTTAACACATCAAAAATTGTTGTAATATAAATATCTGCAGAAAAATATGTTATCAGACCCATATAATTTTAAAACATGTTTCCATATATATATATATATACACATTTGTTTGATGTGTCCTTAGTCAATGTTGTGACAAAAAGGATGAATAGAATGAATGAATGAAACCATAACAGATACATACAAAGGAAGTAACATATTTTCCAAGTTGTAAGAAGCACAGAAAGGGTTAACAGAAGACAGATTCATGCGTGGCATGCCAACTGACTGTAAAGGGATGAATGAGCAGAAAGCAACAAGCATAAAAAATACACAAAAGAAATTAGCACTAAGACCAGACCAAAGCTGCAAAATCCTCATCACTAGAAGAACGAACTAGTGGAATCTGAAAATAAAAAACACACACTGTTAAGACATAGAGTGTCAAGTATGCTCTTCTGTGTCTAGAACATAAAGCAAGTGATATGCCATGGCAAGAAGCATAAATGATGCAGAAAAAAACATAGGCACCAGAAGCAATATTAAGCAGATTACAAAGAATTAAAAGCACTGATCAGTTGTTTAGCATCTTTAAGGACTGCAAAGGATTAGACCTTACATGGTTTAATACCATTCATATTACCACAGTGAGACCACAGAACAGGGGTAAGGGGTGATCCCCTACACACCACTCTTCAGCATACTTTACTATATTCACCTTCTGGTCCAGCCATACTGTTCAAAGGAATGATGATGATGATAACATTTTGATAACCTCAGCTGGTGGCAAGCACTATGGGAAGGTTAACGGCAGGCACAGAAAGCTAAGGGGTAATACAGTAGTGGGGAGAAAGATGGTAACCTCAAGCACCATCATCACCACTATTTATGGAACTTAATTCCATGGTCTCAATGTAGCATGTCATTGTGGCTTGTCATACCACATATAAAGTTACAATTGTTGTATTCTTTCTTTGGAGTGATTCTCCTGCGTCCAAATTTTATGTGCTGACGTATCAGAACACTCTGTCTTTTCCATCTTCATAGGTCGTGTGCCGACACACCCTATGAAGACGGAACAGACAGAGTGTGCCAAAATGTCGGCACATAAAATTCAAACACCGGGGAATCACTCAAAAAAAAGAATACAACATTCACAACATGGCAAAAGTTTGAAATCAAGATAGTTATAATTATTAATCAGATATCATTACTCACTTCAAAAATATGTCATGTTATTTTCAGTTTTCCTGAAACATAATATACCTCAGCATGCACTGTCTACTGTTTTAATGTGTGTCCCATGCAGAATTTAAATGCATTAAACTGAATGACAATAGAGTTGTTTCTGCCTCACAAGTCTGCATATTTAGCAGAGAGGCTACCTTCACGAATGAGCTCCAGTTGTATTCTATTCATGCAAAGTTACCCAGTAATTTGTCAGAGTACACAATATTTTATTCAAAATGCATACCATCATATGATTTGAGAATTATGCAGTACAAGGGGCAAACATTTTCTACTCCTGAGCAGAACATAAACACTGTAAAATATTAACTCTACAGTATGAAGAAATGCAGCTACTGTGAAGAAATAGAGCTTTCTTTACTGTCAGCACATAATTAAAAAATAAAGAATAAAGTTCTCTGTGTGACAGGCCATGAAGGCCCAGAGGGATAGTACAGGCATAGCTCTACTCTTCAAACTCAGTGCTAGCCAGGGGTACATGGTCAACTCCACGCTGCACTCACTTTACCCAGTACCCACTGTATAGGAGACTGGGTGGGCCTGTGGGCCAGTCCAGAAAATCTCACCTCTATTGGGATTCAAACCCTAAACCATCCACCCTGTAGCAAGTCACTATGCTGACTATGCTTTCCCAACCACTAAAGAACAGACAAAGAAAAATAAAACGGAAAAAAGAAGAAAGAACAAAGGGAAAAAGTTACCGACTCCTACTATGAGGAGTCAATTGTACAAAAACAAATTTATGCCAAATGGAATATATCCACTGGGAAACAGAAGCAGTGCCTTGGAATTAGCTGTAAGCCCTATACACGGAGAAGATGCAAGCAAGTTTTGTTTTTTTAATAATCCCTTATATGTTCTGTCCATTAAATTTATTCAGATCAATTGTTTTTCACAAAACCAATCACATCAGCTCCAAACAAGTTATCAGCCACTGAACCTAACAGCAGGCAGAAGCAGCCTTTGAACTGTGAATGTGTTCAGGGCCAAGTATAATTAGGGACAGATAATGACTTACTGGACCAAAATAAAAGGGAAGGAAACGCGGTGGGAACAAATTCAACCCCAAGAACGATACTACAAAATGTGAAACACAAAGAATTACCTGCATCAGTTTTTTCACCACATCTCTGCCCAAGATGTGGTCGAACACAGCCTGAAGGAACTGATCTGTGATGATGGTAAGCTTCAGCTTGTCACGATGCCAAATCAGTACTCGGGATTCTTCCATGGCAGTGATTGACACCTGGATGGAGAGATAAGTGGCATTTTAATATTCACCAGGAAATGTTAGTGATGTATGGTTCCCAAAACACTGTATACCATGTTATTATTACCGTGCAATTGTGTTAAACTTCATCCATAGCATAAGATATACTGTATGTATACAGGCAGCACAACAAACTGGTATGGCGTACCAGCACCCTTATTGGCAGTGATGCATCTGATGATTATTATTCATTATGAACTGGAGAAAAATATATCTTATATGGTGTGTCTGTTCCAACAGTATTGCCACAACATTAAACAATATCAACAAATCTCGGTTAAGGCACGTTTGCAAAATTGCAAAAAGCGACTAACAGCTTTGTCGTGTACGTCTGCATGTCACAACTCGGTTCCTAAAGGACGAATTTTTATGAAATTTTATATTCGAGTGTTCTTCAAAGATCTGTAAAGGAATGGGTTCTGGACCCATACAGTACTTATATTTTAATGTACTGTCATGGAACTTCTCTGACACTGCCCTGAAAATAGCTTGCAAAAGCTTCATGAATGTCATGCACATATTTACCACCACCTTTCACTGCACCTTCAGGTATCTCATGTAGGCCTTCAACATACAAAATTATAACCATCTCTTTCACGCACAAAGTTATGTAACATTACGCATGCTTTTATAATATCCTCTACTAAATCAATTGTAACATTCAAAGGCCTGTGAAAAATCCACCACTTACTTGTGAGGATTCCAAATGTCCATTCAATATACCACTGTGCCTGACAAAGATGATAATTGAAATTTTTTTTTTCGAGGACTAGTTCTTTCCTCCAAATGGATGTAACAAATTGCTTGTAAGTTCAAAAGCTTCAACTCCAATGAAGACATTTGGCAGGGTGGGTCCGTCCGTACCGAGTAACGCATTCCCTGATATAAGGTTGAGAATATTTGTGTGTAGTTTTTTCCACAGTAGTGAGTTTTTAAGATGGACGAATCAGAGCTTTTGCCATATGAACCAATGTCTACAAAAGTAAAGCAGTATTTGGAGTCACAAATTCCCAACAGAACAACTGAAAAGTAGTTCTTGAAGTTATAAAAGAGGGAACCACTGTCTGCAGGTACAATCACTCCCACGTGTTTGCCATCTTTGGCCCTTCGCACGCTTTCTAAAATCTTCTTCGACAGTCTTCCATTCTCCTCTGTTGGTTGAGCCATACATACTGGAACAAGAATTCACCACAGTGCTTGGCAAATATGTCATACTATTCTTGCAGCCATGGTTATTCCAATTCTGTACGAAAAGTTTAACTCTGAGAATTTGCAACCAGTCACCAAGTACCTGTAAACATACCAGTCTGATGAATTCATATCATGACAGTGTACACCATCATTCCTACTACTAGTACCAAAAGTTTTGCATGTTATTTAATTAATTAGCCTTTTTTTATGTTTTTGTATTATTAAAGGAATTCAGCTTCAATGAATATGGAAGAACATAGGGATAGCTACACTCATGAGGTGAATAGGAGAAAGAAGGCGAAATCAGGGAGTGCCACTTCTGGAAGGAAGCAACACGTATTCTTTCCACAGCTGAATTTCTTGCAGCAGTTACAATAAACAAGGAGACCAGTAATAATTTTCAGGGTGCAAAAAGTGGTGAAGAGGTGTCTACTGCAGATCCAGTTGAGGCACATTAACCTTTTGATGCCTAACGATGACTATAGTGGTCGTACCGCACCGCTAACCTCTAAATGTTGCATTTTATGTATTTATTCAACAAATATAAGTACTGAATATTTTAAATGCGGTATATACTCTCCATTTTTTCCTCTTCAAAATGCAGTTTGTTTCATAAATCTAACATATTTGATTCCTGTATTATTCACATTTTATATACAGGGTGTGCTAAAATTAAAAAAATAATTCCGGCGCCAAAAGGTTAATGCATGGCTCATGTAAGTCCATGGAAAGGAAACAGAACAGACCACATCCGGAACAAAAACTGTATGAAGCAATAACATAAGAGTGTTAAATTAAAACCGGCACAGCAGGGAAAGGATGACGAAGATTGACATTTTCTGCTGTCACTTTTGTCAGAGTTAAGAAACATGCTCTCACAACATAAAGTCAAAGACTGAAATCCTCAATTTATTCAAGATATTCAAACATAATACTTCAACGCACATCGTAGCTATGCAGTCCCACTTTCAAATCCATGAAAATATTATGTACAATCAACAGAATCCAAGTTTCCTTTCTTCTCAAACCTTGTAGTCCAACTAAACATCCTATCCTCTTCACCTTTCCATACCCTCACCAGCAGTATCTCTGGGCATTGATCCTGATTATTCCGATCTCGATTTGTTCCCCAAATCATAAAAAAGACTGTGAATGTAATTTTGGGTATATATTATGATAACTTTGTAACCTTCAGTTACTAATAATTTACACGCCATGTAAATGTGTGTTGTGTTTGAGTTTCTTCAATCCTTGGCATGCAATATATATCTTTTGTTCCTTGACATTTCGGTTTTAACTGTTATTACTTCTCACTCTTCTTTTAAACACTGAAATGACCCAGAACTAAATTGGTACTTTAACACATGTCAGATATAAATACTTATGGGAATAATTACAGGATGGTTTCTTATCTTAACGTCATAACAAGTCTCTCTTCTCATATTTGTTTCCAGTCCACAAATCCCTTCCTGCTGGAGATACAGCAGTTCATCAAACGACTTCAATGACATGCCAAAATACTTTAAAAAATTCACTTTCATCTTTCCTGAGTTCATAAAACTGTATAAAATTGGCCCGTTTCTAGTCTTGTACAAAGCACAGGATGAACCCAGTACTTGTGACGATGTTTCTTCTTAGAAAATTTCTTGTGAAACAATGCAAGATAAGAACTTCCTCCTCCAAGTCCACTTCATCTACCGACTGATGGTGGGGAGAAAAGCAGCAGTGAACAGCAGTGCCGCTCGTGGATAAGGTGCCCAAAATTTAAGGGACCATATTCCCGACACAAGTCAGCTTTATTTTTCTCTACTTCCTATTTGTCGTATCACTTTAACTTTTCCTTGGACGGTCAAAACCTTTTCATTCGTCACTGTGGCCATGCTATCACTTTATATACCGACCTCCTGTAATTGCAGGGGTAGAAACATAGACGGCAAGTTTAGTCACAAAGTGAATTACCGTTGTCATATTTCAGGCCTGGAACTCATGTAGCTACCTGAAAGCGTACAGCCAAGGTCTCCAATCTTTTTAGGACAAAGGGACACAGCCGTTATTGTGGGCAGTTTGGCGGACCGCACGTGGAAAAAACAGTAAGCAGTATACTTACCCGCCTAAATTATGTCATTTTTATAGTATATACATAATACACAAACGTTACCGCGGGCAGCACAATACAACGTGGTGGGTCGCGGGTTGGAGACCCATGGAGTAAAGGGTTTGCCCTCTCAAGGACGAGATGAGATTCTAAACATAGTGTACTTCTTGAAAAATTACATGAAAACGATATCGTTATATCCAAGGTAGATGCTCGTGTGCATGCAGTACTAAGCAATGAAAAAAAGCACGTGCCTTACGGGTATGAACTGGTACCATTAATTGCATAACGCTATAGACGAGATGTCACACAAACCGAAGTCGTTATAACCAAGTTAAACTGTATTTTAACAGAATTTTTATTTTTTCGACAGATTATCATAAAAGTACCCGATATAAAATTTCATGCAAATCCGTCCAGCGGGAGCCGATTGGATACGTGTGGACAGACGGACGAACATACGAGACTAAGCTAACAGGCAGTTTCGCAACTTTGAGAAAGCGCCTAAAACAGTAAAAAATCTTTTAATGTTCTTTCATATTATGATAGCAGTGTTCCAATCAAAAACAGGATATATTTTTCCCTTGCTTCAAATCTGTAGACCTACTATTCGTCTACTGCTTCACCGTAAATAAAGGTATCGTACCGTTGCGTACCGGCACAAAAATAGTATTGTTTATAACTGCAAAATTTACATAAAATTCTTATCAATTTCATACACCGTGGAGCAGTGACGTAGTGAGTTAAATAATGTTTTGAGAATTGAATGTGATTATGCAGAAAACGTTTTCTGGATGTGATACAGTGTATTTAGTAGATTAGTAACAATGGTTCGGATTACCTGCTACTGCCGTTTTCAGGGCAAAGTGTAAGCTGAGCACAGAAAGAATGGTGAGGATATAAGGGAAGGAGATTTAAGAATATGGGATTCAATTTTCGTCCACGGTCACTCCAAGGTTTACGAAATCATATCCTTTGTTGTCGACGATGAAAGGAGGTAGGTTCCAAGCCAGTCGAATGGTATATCCTTTCGTCCACCGCTATTATTCAAGTTTTAATCCCTGTCCATGGTGCCGATCCCATTGACCGCGTGGTCTTAGGGCGTGGGTCTGCGGCCGCTCGTTTGTTGGGACTGCGGCTTCGAATCCCGCCGGAGGTTTGGATGTCTGTATCTTGTTGAGTGTTGTGTGTTGTCATGTACAGTTCTCTGCGTCGGGCTCATCACTCGCCCAAAGAGATCCCACCGAGTGTGGTGCGTGTAACACAGTGTGATCGTGAAGCCTCGACAATGAAGAGGCCCTGTCTCTCTACGCACTGTCGCGCCATGAAAATAAACCCGCCAAAGAAAACAATGCCACAGTGTCCAAATCTTACTTGTTCAGCATAAAAGACGTAACCTTTGTTTTAAACCCTACCCATCAACGTGTTTAGCCAATCAAGTTCGATTACTATATTTCTGCTGTTACCTTCTCCGCTCACAGTCTCTGTCACTCTTCTTATTCTGAGAGCGATATGCAGATAGGTAAGAGGATCAGCTGGCCCTTCACCTGTTCAAGCACTGTGTCGTCGGTGTTCTGACGTCACCACTTCATGTCCCGGTCTGGGTGCTTAGATCACTGCTACCTCGTAATATTTAACTGGATATTTTGTCAACAGTGGTCTGCAGCTGACAACGAAAGCCCTTCTACTCATACTTATCGAAATACTTCTACCATCCTTACCCCGACATCGATTTATTCACAGTTAACAATGTCAAAATATGATTTACGTAAAAGTATGAAGCGTTAATTTGACTGCTACAGTGGCCAACAAAAGAAGTCACGTTACTAAGGAACTGGTAGATGATTTAATTTTAAAAATATGAAAGACGAGGAATTTCTAGGTTAGAACTGTTTCCCAAGTTAGTTGCCGGTACAAAAGCATGATATGTATATTAAGTGTGAACAAACTGCGATAAAACGAACAGTTGAGCGTCTGACTGATGACTGATTATCCTTAAGTTAAGAATTTCATTAAAAGAAAGCGGAATTCATACATCATTTTAAAATATATACTACTCGACCACAGTACACTAAATTCCATTCAAAGTTATGTGAACTGAAAGATACACGGGTTTCCTCATCATTTAGGAATATTATAAGAGACTTACTTCTAAAAAATAACACGCGTCAGATGTCCATCAAGACTGATGCACTGACGCACTCGATTCAAAATATTTTCCATTACGTGCGGTAACATGGCCAGTGGGATGGCACTGATCTCATCAGACATTCTCTGTTTGAGGTTAAGTCTGCCGGACGTGTTTGAAAAACTTAGCTTTTCAAGTAGCCGCACAAAAAAGAAATTACAAATCGGAAGAACGGGCTGGCCAAGAAATGTCACCATAGCGGGAGATAATGCGATCTTTAAACACAGTTCTTAAGGTGTTCAACGACTGCCAAGCAGTATGTGCTGTTGTTCCATATGGTTTGAATCAGATGCTGGCAATTCGATGTCACGACGGCGTAACGCTGGAGAAAAGAACTAATTCACCACAGACACACACCGGTCAGATGTCACAGTAACCGCACTGCTAGTTTCATCCTAGAAAAAAATATGATACCGAAAGTCGATATCACAGACCATGCTGTTACTCCCTGCCTGTGTAATGGTTCCACATGCATTTCATTCGGATATCTTCACTCCAGTACCGCACGTTTTTTATATTCACACAACCAGACAATTCAAGGTGAGAATCGTCTGACATCAAGTGACGAATAACATCTAGATGTTCTTTCACTAAGGTAACAAACTGCTCATAAAATGGACTTTTTGCAGCAAAATTACGGCGTGACAGTTCTTGCATATTGTGTAACTTGTAGGGGTGAACATGTACATCAGAATGAAGAATCCGTTGGAGCGATCTGCTTGAATCGTTCAGGGCAACTGAATGTCTACGTTATGATCGTTTGGGACTACGACCGATAGCGGCTCGTAATCTTTTAGTTCTGACTGTACCTCCGGGGTTTTTATTTATTGCAGAAGCCGTGGTTCGAAATTTCTGTACCCAGTTCTTGATGATATTGCGATCAGGAACCGTTCTGTGTCTCCCCTTGTTAAAATGTCGTCTGAATATTCGTTGCATTGCCGTCAAAGAGCAGTTATTTGTGAAAGATGTCTCTACGGTGAACGCATGGCGAACAGCTGACTACTGATTCATGTTTGCTAAATTGCGTACCTAGCTGAATGCTATAGCATAATTAGTTTAATCTCCTCTCCGGGGCCGACAGAGTAGGCTACTATGTAAATCAAAATGATCGATGACCTCTGCTCCAACCTGTATTTTAGTGCTAGTTGTAATTATAATTATTTAAGAACTTCACTTACATTTGGTAAATTTCATTTCAAACAACCTTCTGCCACAAGAAGCAAATGTCTTTCGCAAATGCATTATGCTCATTCACAAGTTTCGAATCGTGGACCAAAAAGGATAGTATACCTGCTGCTGGTCGTGGAAGAAAACGGATATGACCTTTTTCCTCACAAAGGGTAGGGGATTATCCGTGGAGGATAATTGATATGCCCGAAGAATATAACAGAATAATATTGCTCCATCCAAACTCCACTTGTCAAGGGCACAGCCAATGGCCCATAGAGTAGTAATGGAGCGCACTTCCTATCTCCAAATCCATATAACTTTTATACCCTCAGCTTACTCTTCTGCCCTTAACAAGTAGGATGCAGACCCCTCTAAAATGTTGCTAACTATCTAAAAAACTACATGGCATAACAACCCAGAAGAAATTACCTCTGTGGCAGGGACTACAAACCCAAATAGTACACAGGCCAAACAAACGTCTTTGAAATTTAAGCGGGGGTCGCCCATCACTGTAAGCAAAATATAGAGTATTAACGTGAAACACACTATCCTACTAAGAACATGTAACACTTTTAAAAAGAAACTCACTTTTTTTAAGCTTCGCTTCGTTGTTATCTCTGTCGAAGAATGTTGTACGTTACCACCCAGGGATGGCAAAGAAAAATGAAAATCAACAGAGAGGGACAGTATTATATATAAAACAAATAAAAAGTAAATTTAAACATAAAAATGTTAATCAGTACCAATTAGATACAGAATATTAACAATCTTTACGAACAAATACGGGAATAAGAGAAAGACAATCTGCAATACACTACCTTGTAAGCAACGAGAACTCACTCCACAAAAATACACACACGGCATTTATATTTAGATTCACATTCGTGTGTTTTAGTTTGTACATTTTACACCCGTAGATTAGCTAGATGCAATATTCTCACTGAAGGCATAGCGACATCACGGGGATGCGGTACAATACAGTTCGTACAGCAACTACGCTACGAGCTTGGCAACCGAGAAATCCTATTCGATTCCCGACAGGAGCAAAATACCTATATTCTCTGAAGTGTCCCTATCGTCTCCGGGGTCCACGTAGCCACCGAGTCAATGCGTACCGGTGCATCTTACCTCGGGAGTAAAGCTGCTGGGACGTGAACCCTACCAGTCACGTCCATCTTGTACGGAGCTTAAGAAAAAGTGGAGTTATATCTCCACTTCCCCATGTGCCTTCAAGGCGTGAACAAGGATGACTTTACAAATACACCATGAAAATGCTTCAGATCAAAACTTGTTTACATGAACCCTATTCATACCTTTAGCATCTTAATGCTCTTTCCAGGATTTTTGAGCCTTGGTTGCTCAATCCAGTGACTAAGATACCAGCTCTAAACAAGAAACGTTATTTAAAATAATCCCACGTGCCTAGGTATCACAGCACGAAGACCCAAACCCTAGGTAACAGGTCTTAAACTAAAACTGTACGCAGGCCAAACGAATAAATTTAACATTTCAGAAAGGTTGCACCTCATTTTAAGCAAACAAGAGGATAAGTGTTTTAATTTGAATTAAATATAACTAACTAAATCCATGGAGCACAGTCCTTCTTGACAAACTAACAGTTCCTCAGCTAGTCAAGAAATTATTACATTCACAAGAACCCGCCACCTGTCCATATCCTGAGCCAGATTAAACCAGTCCACGCCCCCTATCCCACATCTTGGAGATCCATTTTAACAATTTCCTCCCATATATGCCTGGGTTTTCCGTGTGGTATGATCGCCTCAGGTCTCCCCACCAGAATCCTGTATACACCTCTCCTCTCCCCATACATGCTGAATGCCCCACCCATTTCATTCTTCTTCATTGGATCACCTGAATAATACTTGGTGTGTACAGATCATAAAGCTCCTTTTTATGTAGTCTTCTCCACTCCCATATTACCTCGTCCTTCTTAGGGCCAAATTTCCTCCTCGGCACCCTTTTCTCGAACATCCAACCTATGTTTCTCCCCCCCCCCCCCCCCCCCCCCCCCCCCCACCAAATCCGCCCCCAACAAAAAAAAAAAAAAAAAAAAAAAATTTTAATTTTTTTTTTATTTTTTTTTTTTAATTTTATTTTTTTTTTTTTATTTTTAACAGTTTTTTTCTAAAATATTTTTTTTTTTTTTG
>Ga0123355_10003759_pt1 | contig 21948 bp, 12 predicted proteins | sample TergutEmb28metaG_3_FD_89872 | JGI IMG/M metagenome (GOLD analysis project Ga0123355, IMG submission 89872) | Embiratermes neotenicus P1 segment gut microbial communities from Petit-Saut dam, French Guiana - Emb289 P1 | ecosystem: Host-associated > Arthropoda: Insects > Digestive system > Gut ... | reverse complement strand
TTTTTTTATTTTTTTTTTTTTTTTTTTTTTTTTTTTTTTTTTTTTTTTTTTTTTTGAATTTTCTTCTGCAAGAAGGAAAATAATTTTCTCAGTTGAATGTGACAGCTGCAAGCAGAGAGGAATTTTATTTTAAGCGTGTAATAAACGTAAAGAACAATGCTTTTCTTTGAAGCTCTGTTTTATTTTCCTTGATGATGATATTTTTCTATAGAGTAGCTCAACACTCACTCCAGTAAAGCCACCAGCTGTACGCAAATACTTACCCTTACTCAACTCGCATTACTGGAAATACATTCGGTATGAAAGTGCTTCCTCTGCTGCAGACTTTCTCTAGTTGAACCACAGGCTGTACGAAAATAATTTTATTTCCTGAATACTTACTCTAGTGGAACTATGATTTGGAAGCATACATTTCTTTCTCCTCAGTACGTGCTTTACTGGAATTACAAGCTACATGCATTTACTTTTCGATACTTAACGCCTCTTACAATGGATTTAATTGCTGTATGCCAATAAATTCCTGTACTTGACATTCTAGAAGACTCAAAATCTTAGGCAAATACCTGAAATCATGAAGTTCACGTATTTTTTATATCGTCATACACCACGACCAGAACCTTATAACACCACATGCAGTATTTCCTGCACTGATCACTTGTTCTAGTGAATCACAGGCTGTATGTAAATAGTTTTCTGCACTTAACACTTGTTCTAGGTAATTTACCACTTGCTCTGAAGATTTTGAAAGCTCTATGCAGATAATTTTCGTACACAACATTTGTTCTAATTGACTGAAATTAGTTTGCGAATTCTCTCCTTGTGAGGAATTTGCTCTACTATACCTGTAAATTGCATGCAATTATTCAGGACCTGGAAGTTTGATATATACTCTACACGTTCAACTAACTGTGCCTTTGTGGGGCCCGAAGGTCCATTAATATTTTAAAAGGACTCGAGTGGAGTGGAACCAAATTTGAGTCAGATGAATCAATCCCACACCGCCTTATTTTTAAGATACATTTTAATATTATCCTCATCTATATACGTTTACGTCTCTCGAGTAATTTCTTCCATTCAGGTCTCCCTGCTGAAATGCTGTGTGCGTTTCTCATCTCCTCCGTGCTACATCTCACGCCAGTACATCTGTCGCTTCTTCAGAATATCACTAATTTGACAAGAGAGACGGTAAGATGACTGTAACTCATCTTGCCCTACAGCATACATCTCTCTTCCTTAATTGGAGCATCAATGTTATGAACGGAGCTGCATAGACGTTCATTAGTTTACCAGACGCGGCAGATATAGATAGCGTTAGCAAGGGTATGGATCGGCTCAAATGTTACTCAGCGCCAGTAAAACCGTTTAGTGTTTTGCTTCCATTCTATAAAAACAGGAGCAAAGAAAGTCTTTTGGCTTGTGGATAAATCAGAGTGTCACGTACAGGGAGAATTTTCTCTGGCAATATTATTTTCTTAATACTTTTTTAAACTGAATTTGTAACACCTTCCATTCCTCTGAAGAAGAGTATTTGGTTATTTTTTATTATTTTTTGCGTAATTAAATATATTATTTGATTGTCTATATGTGCCCTGAGCCGGGGGCAGTCGGGTCGTCCAAAACTCTCTTATCTGTGTATGAAACCACAAGACGTCAGAAGCGGAAGACCGCCATTTTGACTGTCGACAGTTTTGGCTCCAGTAACGGATCAGAATAGCTTTCAGAGAATATTAAATTCAGGAACATATTTCCTAACATTACAGTAATGATGTTATGTCTTCTTATGTTCGATGTAAAGACGTAGCGATTAAAATATAAGGAATTTTAGTCTGATGCTGAGAGGAGAAGCAGAGGAGAATAATTGATGTAAGAATCAGCAAGTGGCTGAAGATTATAAATTTTACACAATTAAATACTTCATAATAAATACTTTTACTGGTATTTAAAGGGTGATGGAATGAAAGATGATGGAATCGACAGGACATATAGCAGGCATGATACGTAAGAAAACTGCGAACTTTATATTAATGGGAATATCAGAATTCAAATCACAAAATACAAGAAACAAACCCATACGAAACAACATGTTAGACTGTAGTAGTACTTGTATATAGGATGTGAAACGGAATATAAACGCAAAAATGAATGTCACATGGCATATCAAACGGGGAATTTCATGACTTCGTGAGCAAGCGTGAGCTCTATCCTCTATTAGCTTTATGCACGTACTTTCACTGGGCAGTGTTATTATTATTATTATTATTATTGTGGTCCGGGTAGCTCAGTCGGTACAGCGACTGAGCTACGGGTTGGACGGTCCGTAATCGAATCCCGATGGGGACGAGATTTTCTGCCCGTCCAGACCGACCCTGGGGTCCACCCAGCCTCCTGTAAAATCGGTATTGGGTCTTTCCCAGGGGTAAAGTGCGGCCGGGGCGTGCTGCTGACCACTCACCCCTTCGAGTGCCGCAGTCATGGAAGAGTAGAGCTATACCTCTACACACCCTCTGGGCCACACCGGGCCTCTAACGGGATCATTTTACCTTATTATTATTATTATTATTATTGATTGCGGTTGTTATATTACTTTGAGGATTTGTTGCGATAGTGGCAGCGAGGAACAGCATCAGTAGAAAGGGGACTAGAGGTAGACAGAAGGAAGGATGGGGTTGTGTTGCGTAAAATTGTTTAAGTGAAAGATGGAAGCGGAATTACAAATCTCCTTACCTAAGAATAGTAATATAAATAACGCATATAATAATGAGTTAGTCCACTAGATAAAGTTGCGGGCTAAAAAGGGCTTGAATTTTTAACTTAAGTACACGCGAAAAATTGATAAATATATATTGCTTTAGCGGTTTTTGTAGCTCTAACCAACCTCATGAATGTGAGGTTTAGTGTACGGATATATATATATATATATATATATACATACAAATTCACCAAATTGTATGTAATGAAGGCATATAAGTGGATTAGAGGTAAAACAATACTCCGTATTTAAACTCGACGGAATATGGTGTTGGGTGGTCAAAGCTACACCCCAGACGCTTGAACCAAAGGAAAGACACGGTACCTATTCTGCAGGAGGCTGGGTGGGCTCCAGGGCCGGTCTGGGCCGGGGAAGAAAAGTCTCGCCCCTACCGAGATTCGATCCTCGAACCGTTCATCCTGTAGCGCGCCACTATACTGACTGTCCTATTTATATTTATTTTTTATTTATTTATAAACAGATTTTAATCACGCCCTTGTTGAAACCGGGTGGACAAAAAGCCATGCGAAAATGTTAAGACACCAATTATAAAATGACCTTGTATTAACCTCAGTTTTTTGTGTCTCTAAGCTTGTAGGCCTAGTACACGTGTTAAAGATACTTTATTGTAAACACAAAACCAAAGCAGTTGTACGTACAGAATATAAGGAAAAATAAAAAAAATAAAAGAAAGAAAGAAAGAAAGGCCTGCCTCCAGTTCACCCTGCGTCATACCTGCTGTATAAGTATCGTAATTTTGATTTTAATTCTGTTTCTTGCACAAAGAGATGCATTTCCCACCATCATCGACGGAAAATTTTGTCTACGCCTCTGAAATATTTAAGTGTAGAAATGCAGAATAATCGGCTTAAGCTAGTAGGTAGACTTCGTATGATTGTTTATAGCATTTTGAATTCTTTCAACTTTCATTTAATTTGTAAAGAATTTAAATCCACTGTTTGATTCACGTGCTAGCGGTCATGTAGGCAGATATGAAATCAATCAGGGTCTACCATTTACCACAAGGACACAATATTCCATCCACATTGTTCAAACTGTTGAAATAAAGTGACATAAAAAACTGTTTTATTTTTCACGTGAACATCCGGTAACAACGGAAGTTCCGCGCCGAAGGTCTCCGCACGCAAGCAGGGGTGCTCCTACATTACTGTCGATAGAGTTCCAGAACGCAGGCATAAGCTGGGCTAAATTGGCTTGCATGGAATAACTCCATCACAGAATTTCCGAGGTCGCTGCTTAATAATTTTTTCTTTTATTTTATGGGACTTTCAGCAGTTCAGAGAGTACGATATAGGATGGTAGCAGGACCGATGAGGGATGAATTCGAAAGGATTTGAAAAGAAGCGGCCGTAGCCCCATTAAGATGGATTTTCGCAATTTGCCTAGAGGTAATGAAGAAATCCTGAGTCTGTTCTATTCGTGACCGGGTCGAAATTCGAAAGCGGCACCACAGAAAACAAGTTTATATGTAACTTTGTAGACACGGTCTCACAGCAAACACACATGATCTGCAATGGACGGATCATTCAGTTAGCAATCCGCAGGACAATTATTGTTCTTCATTCTGAGAACATTACCCAAATTCTTGTATCAAATATGTAGAAAAAGTAGTCAATTTTTGAGTGGTTAAACAAGTGGTACATTTTGCTTTAAAGTGTTAAAATAATGGACTTGATCTTGTACGTGGGATGGCATTATCAGGAATATGTACGGAATATTTGCGGATGAAGAGAGTGTAGTAAAACACAACTGATAAATATGAACCTCTGGACAGAATTTATGTTAATTACTTCCCTACTGTATGCAGAGATATATGGTTGAAAATTGTGCAACTTTATATATAGATACATACATAAAATGGGTGTTCGTATATGCGAGGGTGGGCGCGTGCGTGTATGCCTGTATTTAAAGTTTTTGGAAAGCTAAAAGTGTAACCTACACAAAAGCACATTGTTGATATCCATAGCAAATTTTATTTCCTTCAGAACTGAAAGAAATCTAAGAAACCACAAAACAGAATGGAGTTGTTGATGTCACGAAATTCGGGCGATCACTGCCACACTTCCTAATTTCGTAAAACATTTACAAGTTTAAAGAAATTAGTGTTTCATTTTATCCGACAACAACATTCGCGAGCGCTTGAGCAATACGTTGATATGAAATTAACATTTGGAAGTTAGCTTCCCTCTAAAGCGTAGGAAATAAATATCCGTGTGAAATAACTAATTCTATTTGTGGTAAAAATAAATTTATTTTCAAATATTTTAAGAAATATGAAAAATTACGTGTATTCAAATACATGACATGCAGGCAGTAACACATGACTTTTTTTCCGTTGCTGTGGGTATGAACAGCTCGTAACTGCGCCACTTTATATTAAATCCTGTTCACAAAACCTCCTTTTGTCAGAAGAAGATCTGATCTTTTCTTCTGATTAAAAAACACTTCCGAAAAAATTTAGGAATGCGAAACACAGCCCATTCTGCTGACAAGCAAGCGGACAACAATACAAATTCTCGTTTCAAGAGTAGTTAATTTTCTCTACACTTTCATTCCTTTTAAATTAAAAAGTACTTACCACTTCATTAGAGCACAGCTATTGTTGAAAAGTAGATAAGCCCTCATTAAATGGTCTCCTCCTTTATTTATTGAACTTTAAACTTCACTAACGTGTCAAAAAAAGCGAGCGACTCTACCGTTTACTGAGCCAATCCAGTCTGCACCCTCACATACGATTTCTTACAGGTCTGCTTGAGTAAATAACCCCATCTATACATACTTGTAGTTCTGCCATTTGTCAGATGCATTTATCATGAATGTGCAGACTGATGAATGACTGAGGGAATCTACTATACATGTAAGTTCAAAAGGATGATCAGTATATTAACCCCAGTTTCAATTAATTTCTTGTCTTTGATTGTGCAGCATGTAAATGGACGGAAGGATCTAGATCTACAGATGTAAGATTTATGGCCTTTACAGCGATGGAGAGCGTGCTGTGGTGTTGCGACTTCATACAATAGTAGATTTTTACAGCATTTCGAAAGAACGTGCTGGGTTACTGAATATCACAATGAGATGAATATGATCCCATGTTTTGTTGCTTTTCCACGAACAAGGAACACTGTGATGTTGCGAACATTATATACGTATAGTAGTAAACCTACAACCGTACCTAACCTATTCAAATCTGACGGAATTACAAATAATGTCGTACCAGTATGTATAGCCCTATGTAAGTGGGCGTGTTTAATGAAGGCAGATGTGATGTTCGTCTATTTCCGCTGCTCCACCAGATTGTACCTCCAATTGATACAATGTGCGATCAAAAAGTTTCGAGACTTGGTGAGTGAAAATTACAATTTATTGCTAATGGCTAAAAATATACAATAATTTTCAAAATACTCTCCTTGTGAGCTGACAGACTGCTTCCAGCGGTCCTACCACTGCTGGAAACATTTTTTGAAAGAGTCTTTTGGAATGGTGTTCAGCGTACTCGTCGCATTTTTCTTAATTGCGTTATTGTCTTCAAATCTGTTCCCTTTCAACACCGTTTTAAATTAGGGGAACAACCAAAAGTCACATGAAGCCATGTTAGGGGAGCTGAAAGACAGAAATGCCATGACTTGCCAAAAATACCTGGATGGAGTGGGCTGTTTGTGCTGGTGCATTGTCGTGATGTAGCGCCCAGGCCCCCGCCACCCGTTTCTGTGGCCTCTTACGAGAAACAGGAAGTCTCAGACGTTTCAAAACCTGTAGTTAAAACTGTTGGTTTACAGTTTGGCCTTGTGGAACGTACTTATAATGAACAATGCCCTCCATATCAAGGAAAACATTGAGCATGTCTTCGACTTTTGTTCGCACCTGGCGCGCTTTCTTTGGCCTCGGGGAATCAGCCGACTTCCACTGCGAAGACTGACGTTTCTTCTCCGGATCATACTCGTAGACTCACGTCGTCGCCCGTGATGATCTGCCCCATAAAGTTTTCATCTGACTCTGCTTCCTGCAGCTGTTTGTTGTCACAGACAAACGCCATTCCTTCTGTTCAGCGGTGAGAAAAAGGCGCAGGTACACGACTCTCTTCGACCGAAGCTCACAAAGGACTGAAAGGCGCGCTGGGACCGTCCCTTGTCCCAGTGAGAGAGGGAGTTCTAGGACACCACCCTGCAAACAAGAGTGTCCCGAAGTATACCCACAGCCGAGTAAAAAAATCAGTTTCGGAACATTTTGATCACACCTTGTATTTTCCCACGGGACTGGATCATGTGTGAGTGTGTGTGTGTGTGTTTATGGTTGTAAGTGTGTTTGTTTGTGTGTGTGTGTGTGGTTGTGAGTGTGTTTGTTTGTTTGTTTATGTGTGTGTGTATGTGGGGGCGCGCGAAAATTCTTTAACGAACTGTAAGAGGAATTTCTTTAACCCTCTGACACCTGTGGCAATTTCTCACATAATAATGGATAAGATTCTTTTCTGCCATGGCACAACAGCTCCTAGTGAGCAAGGGACTCTTCATTATCGAGGCTTCACGATTACACTCAGATACACCATATTCGATAGGACTCCTCTGGACGAATGATCAGCCCGACTCAGTGACCTCTACCTGACAACACGCAACACACACACACACACACACACACACAACAGACAGACATCAATGCGACCGGCGGGATTCGAGCCCGCAATCCTTGCAAGCTCAAGCCTTAGACCGCGAGGCCACTGGTATAAAAGATAAAATATTTGCGAATAAAATTTTGTTAGTTAATGTGCTACAGGATGTTTTGTTAATGTGCTACAGGATGTTTTGTTAATGTGCTACAAGATGTTTTGTTAATGTGCTACAGGATGTTTTGTTAATGTGCTACAAGATGTGTTAATGTGCTACAGGATGTTGTGTTAATGTGCTACAGGATGTTTTGTTAATGTGCTACATAATGTTTTGTTAATGTGCTATAGGTTGTTTTGTTAATGTGCTACAGGATGTTTTATTAATGTGCTACAGGATGTTTTGTTAATGTGCTACAGGATGTTTTGTTAATGTGCTACAGGATGTTTTGTTCCGACCCTCTAGGACAACTGTGAAAAAGGTGTGTTCCTCTTCGGTAGGGTCAAAAAAATGTTCTTTCCTCCAAATAATCCATTTCGGCTCCAGGGTCCACCCAACCTTCCATTCGCTGCTGAGCGGAGGCTGTTTCCCAGGGAGTGAAGCGGCCGGGGTGTGAAGCTGACTACTCACTCACAGCTAGCACGGAAGTTAAGAATGAGTGGAGTTATAAATTCACGCAAGCATACAGGTGCAGGGTGTGCACAGGGATAACTTTGCTTTATTTTTTCAGTATGTCGTAATGTGCCGTTTTTAATTTGCTCCTCAATGTGCTCGGAAATTTCAAAAGAAATAGTTCAAATTGCAAATTTCCCAGTCCAGTGATTATAATTCCTTCGTATTAGGAAAAAATGGATTCAAAATTTGTCCATGAGAAGGACAACATTATCGAAGTTTTTGTGGTTTTCCTTTATCTTTCAAGAAAGACGTCAGGTGGTAACTTAGGCTGTGGTCTCTTCCTTCTACACCCATTCCTATTTATTACTCACACGCCATCTTATGATTCGACACTGTATGAGTATTGCCTAATGACAGCGGTATGGAAAGTGTTATGTATAACTGGGGGAAAAATTGGAGTATTGGTAGAGAAAAACCTCTGTCTTGTCCTGACAATTTCAGAGATTTAACACATTCTGAATTTTATTTATGGAGATTTTGAAAACACGTGCTTTTTGTGTATTGTCATTCTAATCACATATAGTTCTTTATATTACGGATAGCCTATAATTAAATTTTCAAGTAGCAGTTATGCATTTTCTGCATAGATCCGCTTTACTTGCATCGTTGCTGTTATGCTGCATTTATAAGAGGGCGAGTCAACTGAAAACCTTAAATATTGCAATAGGATTGTTTGTTAATTTTTTAAGGTTTTCAGTTGACTCTCCCTCATATTTCAGTATTTAGATATTAGTGTCATACTGTGGTGTGTTATAAAGAGCGAAATTCTGTGGCTCATACACAGAATTTAATACAGCCGCTCAAGCTTGCTCAAGCGGTAATGATTCTCACTTGTAATCGTAAGATAAAACTTAAAGGTAAAATTCATCCTATAACAAGCCACAAAGGTCCAGACGGGAAGTAGAAGTATAGATCTACTCTTTCTTCAACCTCAATTTTAGAGGTCGTTGGGTAGTTAACGTCACGTCCCAACTGCTTTACCCTCGGGGAAGAGACCCGGTACCCCTTGTATTGGAGTCTGGGTGGGCCCCGGTGCCGGTCTGGACTAGTGCGGAAAATATCGTCCTCACCAGGATTCGATTCCCCGGACCGTCAGACCAGTACCGAGTCGCTATGTAATTGAAAGGTGCCAGGTTTGAATGTTAAATATCATGACCGAAGTGTTCTTGGTGTTATCCTTTTCAGAGAAATTCTAGGGCAGTGCCATAAACTAAGATACACACGTCTCATTTGGTGGCGTTGTATACTCATTTCCCATTGCCGGAAGTCACTTGACGATCGAAGTTAATGGCACAAGGTCCCTACATTGAATATGCGGCTTTTGAAACAAGACATGCAAGCATTCCGGACAGGCTTATTGTGTCAATGTAGAAGGAAGACATATGTCACATTTCATAAGCCCAACAAAAGTAAGTAGTTTTTTTTTTGGTAAAGTCAACACGTTTTCTGTAGTGACAAGTGACTTTTGTATCACTCTGTGTAGTCGGAGCAGAGGTAATGTTCATTGTCTCTAAATACTGTGAATATTTATAGATACTGCACTTGCTACACCAACGATGATATTTCGCATGAAATTGACAGGTACTGCTAATGAATATACCAAAAATAAATGAACTGGATAAAATATTTCAATTAGTTAATCGAAATAACACACACACACACACACACACACACATATATATATATATATATATATATATATATATAAAAGAATTTGTTGCTCCAAGCAACACTGCAAGTCCAGTCGCTAACAACCTACAGACGAACACAAAATTTTTTCCGTGTGCGATGTCCACTTTAATTGCTGTTTATTGTATATACTAGTGTGAATAACCAGATTACTCTGAAAGTTCGCTGTTTGTCGTCCGTGCTACATGCAGTCACAATCCAGAAGACGACCAGCACCATAGTCACATTTTTCAGAACTTCAGTTTACTTTGTGTTTGGAATTCCTATGTGTCGACACGCGTCATTGACATTATCCATGCTCAATATATGCTCGATATTTCTCACCGAGAAAATCGTTTTTCTTATCTCAGCAAAGACGCTAATTTGGGTTTTGGGGAAGACGAGGTTTTCCAGAGTGATCCGTTTTCACTGCATGTGATAGAACACTTAATATATCCTCCGAATTAAGTCCTTTATTTTTCCAACTAAAGCACAAAAATTATTATAAAACTGTTAAAGAGTTAAAATCATTTAAGATTATAATAGTTGCTCCAACATGTTTCGATTTACATAAACCATCATCAGGGAGCTCTCAGCCTGTGCTTCGCTAAAGTTACAATGTTGACTTCGGTTACATAACCTTATGTGAAGTTATCGGTATTGTGGCTGCATATCATGTTTCGGTTTACATAAACCATCATCAGGGAGCTCTCAGCCTGTGCTTCGCTAAAGTTACAGTGTTGACTTCGGTTACATATCCTTATGTGAAGTTATCGGTATTGTGGCTGCATATGCAGCCACAATACCGATAACTTCACATACGTGTATGTAACCGAAGTCAACATTGTAACTTTAGCGAAGCACAGGCTGAGAGCTCCCTGATGATGGTTTATGTAAACCAAACATGTTGGAGCAACTATTAAAATCTTAAATGATTTTAACTCTTTAACATTTTTATAATAATTTGTGTTCATTAGTTGGACAAATAAAGGCCTTAATACTATCAATATGCACGATGCAACTGTGAAGATATTCTCCGAAGTTCCTTCTTAAAATTAATCATATTGTTGTTCATATTTTTCTGCATGCGCTATCAGTTTCGTACTATAGAACTTCATGGACAGAAGGAAAGTGTGAAATTTATGCTTGGAATGCTACTGATGCATAACAATAAAGGAAAAAAATTCACCCTAAACATATCGCGAAGTCACAGAAGGCAGGTAAAACATAGCTCTACTCTCTCTTAGCCTTGTGACTGGATGGGGTGGGTAGTTAACACTACGTTCCTGCCGCTTTACTCCCCGGAATGACCTGTTATGTAGTTGTAAAGGAGACACGGTTGGTTCCAAGACCGTTATCGCCCCCACCGGCATTCAATCGCAGGACCTTCCAGGCCGTAATGCATCGCTATACCGACTACACTACCCCAGCCCATGACATTGCTGCGTATATCTCGTTAACGCGGTCTCTCATTTCGGCGTAAGAAAATGAATTGTGTCACCGAATTCCTGAAATGAGCGCGAATTTAACACGCGATCAGGTATAGATTTTTTCAGAATATTCAATGTGAAAACCTTAGATTGGTTAGACTAGAATAAAATTATCCATGCATTGTACCACCTTATGGTCAAATCCACTGACAATATGAAGTGGCCTCTGGAGTGTTCATTTGTTCTGGCACCGTAACCTTATCAGTAACATTTCTTTTACCCCTTACTCCATGGGAGAGATGTAGTGCAGCAAATTGTAGCTATAGGTTATAGAGGAAGCCATGAAGGGTGACTGGCGGCTGAATGAAGCGTAGAACCTGCCTCAATAAATCAAAAATCTACAACCTCTCCCTCACGGGAAGGAGAGAAAATTTAGTCTGAGATAAGTACAGACAAAGATTACGCTGTAAAAACAGAAATATTAATTTTCTATCTACCTTCTTCAGGTACATATGGGAAACGGATAATTTGTTTAGATTCTTCAAGTGTCTTTTATACCTCTACGATAGGGCAATATAGGTTTTCCTTTGTCCATTACAGCTTTGAAATCTAAATTCACCTACATTATAATAAAAAAAACTCTTGGTATGTTAGAAAAAACATCCCGAATTTTCATTACAAATATCAACTGTTTAATGCTGTATAGCAGGATATTCACTACGTAAATAGAGAATTATAAGAAAGGCAAAGATAAATGTATGGGAAGAATGCGGAGGTTTATAATGTCAAGGCAGTTGCTGTATGTAGTTACCACCATGTTTGAAAAGTTAAAGGATTAGGTAGGTAAATTATTTTATTCACTACGTGAACAAGTTAAAAAAATCAGAAATCACTTTAATATTGCATAGAATATCAGTTTTGCTAGTTCTTTGTTTTAATGTACGAAGTGTCAGTAAGGACAGTAGAGTCATTTGAAGCTCAGGTCGATAAAAATGTATAACAGATCTGATGACAGACTTGTGCCTATCTCTTTCATAGTCGATAGGAAATAATAAACATCAAAATTATTGCGAAATTTTAAATAAAATTTCTTTATGAAGATGACTATTTAAATTGCAGCACATTGCTAAGAGTACAGGGAATACAATGCTATCATAGTAAGTATTTGTTTGGTAACCTGACAATATTTAAATAAACTCTTACTTGGTGCCTAGGAGGGATGGACGGTCAAATTGTAGTGAATTTTACAAATATGGAATGGAAATGTGCTTAATTTAGCCGACTAAGTTTAGGGTTTGGTTTCAGGTTGTGAACACGATAAAGGCCCTTAGAGAATCATTACAGGCGGGTAAATATATTTAGAAAATTAAACCAATGAGACACAGGAAGTAAGAGGATTTGGAAAGGGACGCTCTTTGTCACCGATTTTACGTGTATTACACTACATAAAGAGTACTTTACCAAGGAAGCTCCTGAAAGTTTTGGAGACTTTAAAATAGGAAGGCAAGTAATTCGCACTATGCAAAATACAAATGACCTTTTGCTACTGCCTAAGGAAGAAACGGTACTATAAAGCATGGTTGGTAGACTGATTGAAACTGGAACATGTTGTGGAATGTACATGAATGGAAAAACTAAAGTAATGAAAAGATGAGGGGAACAATCCCCAATAGAGGTTATGATAGCTCAAAGCAAGTGTAGAATGTGAAATACTTCAACTATTGTGTAGCATGATAAGAAACGATGCAAGATGTACACTTGCAATTAAGTCCAGAATTTTAATGGCAAAAGCATTATTCAACAAGATGAAGAATCTTCTCACCACAAAACTGAAATTAGATTTAAGGAATAATGTAATAAAGTGCTGCATTTGGAACACAACTTGGTGTGGTGCTGAAACTTGGACATTTAGGAACGTAAATCGGAAATACCTGAAAACTTTTGAAATGTGGTGTTCAAAAAGGATACAGAAGATCAATTGGACCGATAGTGTGAGAAATGAGGAAGCATTAAGTAATAGTCGAGGGGGAGCGGAGCTTTGCACATTAATAAAAGGGAGAAAGGCTACCTGGAGTGTTGGCATATAGCGTAGGAAGGGACTTACAAAGCAGTTTATTTGAAGGAAAGATAGAAGAGCAGATAGAAGTGACGGAAAGACCTGGAAGAAGACGTAAGAGGCTACCTTCAAGGAACGGGAAGATTTTTGAAGTTGAATTCGGAGACACTAGATGGCAGTCTCTAGAGAACTCACTTTGGAAAGTTTATGAAACTGTCGCAAAAGAGACTACATAAAGAATAAACAAATTTATGTCTTTTTACCTTATTCAGATATTGCTCTTTTTGTTGTTCTAATCGCATATGTTTCATATCTGTGTCGTTTATGCTATACTTTCAGCTTCTGTTTTAAAATTATTTTGTACGTTAATCTGCTTTTTGGAAGAAATGGTTTATTTGATGAAGCCAATAATGCTGAACTTCCTTTTTCAGACACACACGACAAGGAAATAGGAAGTCTCGACGTAAAGCGAAATACGAACAAGACTCGGATAATTCAGTGAAGCTTATTGTATTTTGTTGATTTGTTTTCTTGAGGAAAGAGAACTGCTTACGCAATAGGCTGCTCCATTACTGCATAACTTCATTATTTTGTAATCAGGAGGCAACTATTGTAATCATATTCCACAAATACCAGGAGCAGTTGAAAATGAGATGTTGCAAAGACGTGCAGAGATGTCGCTGCAGTGGTTCCCTGAGAAAGACAAATAACACCTAGGATTATATTGACTACATCAAGCAGTATGCATAAACTAGATAGTAAGAGAAGGAGGAGGATATGATTTGTTTTCACAAGAATCACTTTAGACTTAAAGACGGGAAAGGGGAATTGAACAGCTTCTGGTTTTTGTTGCTGGACTTTGCCCTATATTACGCAAGACTCTCACCTTAGGCTTGCTTTTTCATAAACACAATTCATTTCTAAATTATTTTCCTCAGAAGTCATAAAATAATTTTTTGAATAATTAAAAACTTTCCTTATTTATCATCATACAAACAGCATTCTTTTCTCTTACTCGGGAACGGCTGCTTATAAGCCTTTGTTAGTATGAGGCATCCTGAAAATTTATAATCTGTAGTGGGAATACTAAGGTTAAAATGTCATTGCAAAATGCTCTTTTCCCGACAGATAACAGATAATTTCTGCTTCACTACAGCACACAAGTACCACAAATACAACTTTGTAGCCTAACGACATTCGTCATAGACGTGGCCGCCAATCTGTTCGGTATCTAACAGGGCAGTTACTGGCCATTTGCAGAATGTTGCTCTACCAGAACACATGTACTGAACTCAAGCCGAGGAATTTCTTTGTTTTTTTTTTTTTTCCTCAATACCTTGTGTATTTTAGGCTAAAATGAGGATCCGTTGTTAAAGTAAACCCTGGATCTTCAGTATCATTGTTCAGCAGTTTTGCCTTGAATTGATATTGAGTAACACGTTTCGCCTTAAACGTCTCAATATTGCTGTGCATTATTTCACTTTGATACTGGGTCAGAAAGAGTAAAGGTGTTGATTAATGCAATTTATGTGGCATTACTTTAGATCAGTGTTTAGAAATGGGAAATAATCGCAAAAGCAACAAAGAATGTGACAAGCGAAGAACATACAACACAAACAAAAATCTTGTGACAGACATGAAGTTGAGTGAGCCAAAAAATTGCAAAAATTATTTGCGTTTGGAAGGTCCGTCATTTGGTCAAATACTTAAGTCTGTTTGCCTTACAGTTGCTAGAAGAATACTGCAATGCGGTAAGTGCTTTCAGTCAGAGTAAATGGCGTATCTAGTTTTTGAAACCCAGGGACAGCAAACACAATTGCCGCATCTGATAGAAATTACTAACTGAAACATATCAAATTATTTATGAAGTTTCCTTTTATTTGTCCAAATTTTAAAACTTTTATGCGCATAAAATAAAATATTTTCAATACAGACATTCATTCTGCCGCCCCTAGCACTCTGCTAACCAGGGCGACTGTGCCACTTGCCTCTGGTCAGCCTCTACCCGTTACGCTGTACTACTTGACCTCAGGAAATAGCTGAAAACTTTTAATCCTAAAATTCTCCTTCACCTTTGCAGCTGCTCATGTCTTATTGGACATGTTTACTGCTCAGCAGACAAGCGGCAACAGAATGGATATTACGCTGTTCTGTCCACAGACTGTTCAAGGTATTCGAGATTTTGCAATATACATCAAACTTCATCTGACATTTGACATAACATATTGTGTAACCACTAAATACAAAAGCTGGATGGTTAGTAATATTTTGCAACAGTAATTATTCCACAACATTACTTAGCGTCTAGGGGCAACTTTATGCCGTGCCTCCAGTCGCTATAGCTTCTAGCTCATATCGAGGGGTAAAGCAGCTTCCAGTGCCGAGGAAATGAAATCCGTAATCGATTGCATGAAGAAGACGCATTATTTGGATCTAGGAGACCTACAAGGGATACATGGAGTACGGAAGCTAATGTAAGAAACGTACGGTAGGATTTCTTGAGAATGGAACGCGGAGGAATTTACGAATGCCCAAGACGAAGGAAGTAAAGGAAAGTTGGGGATAAGCTGAATAAAAATTCCGCGTTTGGTCCACCTCTTACATTTATTACATCGTCGGAGTGTCGGAACAAACGGCGAATATGCAGCAAGAAAGAGCATTAACCGGTTGGTCTTTTTAGTGGAACACTGTATGTTTAAATTGGGGTAAATGATTTTCAAGCTCTTCGGCAAAACAATTGTAAAATTAGAAAATCTGCTATTTTTGCCTCGGTTTTATTTTTCCTTCTATTCGTTTCCATGCAAGAGAACAATTCCCACCGGAAGAATGTGTGTGAGATTTAATATTGTGGATTTTTACTAAAATTTGTTGATATCTCATATTGTTTTAAAAGCGGAATAATGAACATGTTGTATGAAGACTACACAGATTTATGATCTCCCGCTGTGATTGATCATCGTCCTAACTGAGGACAGCTGCGGCCCATGAAACAATTTGGTTGAGGCTGAAGAAACATTGGATTATTGAGCAAAGATAATGATCGATAGAAACTTCAAGTATCGGCTTTTAAATCTCCCCTCTGAAGATATCTCAAAGATTATCGTTTGTAGATCAGCTCCTAAGAAACACAGAAAACTATAATGTGTTTTGAAAGGCTCAATGTTTTTATTGCAAAATCGTTACATATTTATAGCCTAGGAACAACAACAGAGAGAAAACAACAGGTGCGTTACGTTGTGTCTAGAGTCCCTAAGTTTTTTTTTCAAATGCGAATTCTAAGAGAATAATAAAACTTCAAAAACATCTATAGGAAATATTTCTAAAGTAAAACCAACTAGATGCACCAATGTCTCAAATTTATTTTATTTTGGAATGACACTCTACATGTTTCGGAAGGTCTTTCCGTCTATCATCAGGAGTTCAAGACTGTGTATACAGCAACAGGCATTTGTCAAAAAGATAATGCTCTCTGCTTGCTAGCAAGCAGAGAGCATTATCTGTTTGACAAATGCCTTTTGCTGTATACACAGTCTTGAACTCCTGATGATAGACGGAAAGACCTTCCGAAACATGTAGAGTGTCATTCCAAAATAAAATAAATTTCAGACATTGTTTCATCTAGTTAGTTTTACTATAGAAATACATTACGATGCACGGCCCAATGAAAGTCAAATCTATAAGACACTTTTGCACGTAGGTGTTGAATTTAAATTAACTTGATGAAGAGTCTGAGTGTGCATTGTGCTTGTCTTTAGTGGCACTTAGCAGAACTTGACAGTATTAGCTTGCTGCCACGCATCTTCATCTCTCATAATGCGCTATAATTGCTTGCCTAGTCTATTATGGCCCAGATGAACGGGAAGCATGACGACTTCATTTTGAGATTGTAGAAAAATGATAAATTTGTGTTGTGGTGCATAACGTACGTTCGTCTGCACAATGTTGTTTATTTCTACATTTTGTTTTAGTTAGTAACTAATATAGGCTTATTACATCAGGCATTTTGTGATATATCATGTATTTCGCACACAGTAAATGCAATTTAATTAAAACTTCTCTTATGGTGTTAATACCAACAAGAAGGCGAGCCAGTAGTAATACATGATTAAACAGGATGGCTGAGATCTTTAAGCAATTTCATGTTACGTTGTAAGAAGATTTCTTGTGTAAATTTATAATTAGAATCTAAGGAAAATGTTGAAAATTAATTTTTATTATCTAGAAGAATATAATTTATTATGTAACTTCGTTTTGGTATCCGTGTTGCAACCACACCGAAACACCAACACACATCGAAACAAGAACAATAGACCAATGTGGTAATTCAACAGAATAGTCGCAAGCTCCTGATGATAGATTTATTAATGTCCGAAACATGTTGAGCACATAAGAAGTGAAATAAAATATCAAGTGACATCAAGTTGGTCTCTCATTCTTCAACTATCACAATGATGCACGGTCCAATAAATATAAGATACTTAGAATATCTTTTAAAATATTTGTTATTATTGGACTTACTTACATATTTTTTTTCCTTTTTATTGATTTTTAAGGAGTTTATCCCTTCAGATCTGTAAAAATTTTATAACTTACTATCTTTTGAGGAGTTTTAAAAATATAGTTCCTTCACTTCTTTATTTCTTGTGTGACAATAAACTGTGCTGTTTAATTATGCACACTCAGTTACGTAGGTAATGTTTATTTCAATAAACACTGTAATAAATTTAGTCATGATTAATAACTATGGCTTTTGTATAAATCTGTATTATGCACGTAATAAATCTCGCGGAACAGATACAATTGGAATAGAGGAATTTTAGTGGCACTCGAGCAGGCGATAAAAAGAGAACAAGTTTTGACGTACACAGGATGTCTTTCCTGCCGTAAGTTATGTAGTTAATTCACAGATAAAACCACGGCGAACTCTAGTGTGTCACACACATTATATTGTTTTATATATAAAAGAAAAATAGTTTATAATTTTTAATAAATTTGAGACAGCTTCTCATACGTAACATATTAGCTGTTTTGTTGTTAACATGGTAAAATAATAAACTTAGAAGTATGATCCCTTTATATTCCAATACTCTATGACTTAACATAGCTAACTGAATCGATTAAAATTACTCTTGGAAAGCCAATAGTCTTTCACAAGCCAGTAAATTCCCCAGGGCTCAACGTCAGGGTTACAACACCTCACCAATAAAATCTACCTCGAGCCACTTGCTACAGTACTTATTCATACACCCTTCTTATGGCGCTTACCCAAAGCAGTTTTGAATAGCTACTACGTGCATACGTAATGTGAATTTTTCCATCCTTCTCTTCGGGTTGAACAGCCCGAATAGGACCGAATGCATTTGCACGAAATTTCATATTTTTTATGTTTAATAAAGTCTTTCAGTTCCTTCCAATTTTGCTTAAACTTGAACGGTACAAGAAGTCGCACTTACGGACCGACATATGTTTATCATCCTGTCTCACTATTTAGAACAAAAGTAGAGCAAAATCGTTGATAAGATATGAAGAGACAGACAAAAAGTCTTCATCTATTGCAAGTCTGTGTTTAAGATTACATGGACACACGTCTAATAAAAAAGAAAAATTTTGCTATTGCTTTTGCATCTGTCGCTAAGATACGGACAATTCTCGTAGTGTCTGTAGTGTCTGTTGTGTATGTAGTGTCTGTAATGTCTATTGTGTAAAACGTAGAGAGAAACGTCGAAATATTCTGATCACGATTTCCAAGTCTGCAGACATTAAGAGTGCGAAAGCGCCAGAAATATTACTGTCTGCCTCCATTTCCTGTCTTGTTTTACATTCGTTGTAATATTGTCTTATAATCTCATTTTAGGGATCCCAATTTGGCGTTTCCCGAGAGACATGCATACATTCTACATGTTTTCATTACGGTTCATTTAAGCCTAAAAATTCTGGATTTTGTGAAAGTTCCGTAAATTACTCCAAGAAGCAGAGTTTTTCTTGGGAAAGTTATAGTGCTGAGTTATTCAAGAAATTCTCCATATTTTATAGAACTCAAAGTTTTATTGCTGTGGTCACAAGTGCCCTTTCTGGACCCAGTTCTCACTCACATTTATCCGGTTTCAAACAAAGAACAATGTAATCTGAAAGTCTAATATCCCAAAGTCAAGCCTCCAACCCTGAAGAATCGTCATATACCACTGAGCGAAGCAACATTCTTAATACCACTATAGCAACAGACTATGGAGTGGAAACCAGAGTGAAATTCTTAACAAGGGAAAGAGATAGTTTTCTTCCCCACTGTCTTAGTATTGTTTTGACCAGTGTATTATTCAAGGTTTATATGGTGTCCTTCCCCCCGGTGTTAGATCGGCCAGAACGTGAACCTACCCACTTTCCGCTGTCTAGCGTCAAGGATAAGAATGGGTGACGTTATAACCCAATCTCTTGTAGTCTTCAGAGTTTAACGGCTTGAAAATTCTATCCCTCAAAAAAGAAAGTCTTCTCGTTTATCCGAAACCAGAGTACGTGTTAAGTCTCTGATAAATTGCTGCGAGTAGAAAGGGGATTTGTGTACTAAAGTTAAGTTGCCATTGTCTGCAAGTGTGCTGTGAGAAACTGGGGACGCTTTACACTCTGAATGTCGTGTGCCACGGCGGAAGAAAGTGTTTAGTAGGCCACTAGCGGGCAGCGAGCCAGTAGCGTGGCGGGCATGCACCGGAACGTCATACAGGCTTCTTATGAAACTTCCAATACAGAGTTTCACCATCTCTCGCTGCAGCAGTACCAATGTTTCTGTGGCGAATCACAGACTCACACAAAAGGGCGCGTGGCTGCTATTTGCGCGGTAACACGAATTAATTGGTTTTTGTTGACGTAACATTTTATTATTTGTCGAATGACAGAAAGATACGTGAAAGATGACGGTGGAAATGATGTGGAATGTTCAGTGGCCTATTGTAGGATTTCTTTGCCTACTGTTACACTATACCTTTACTGCACAGCTGTTATATATATATATATATATATATATATATATATTTCTAGACAATATAAGCTAGGCAGCAGATGTTACAAGAAAATTACTTCTACTGACCGTAAATTTAGATCTCCCTTCTTCTAGGATGTTTTGCAGTGCTAATAGGTAGTTACTTACAAATGTTTCGGGACAATCTATCGGTCCCATGTTTAAGGGTCAAGCAGTCCAATAAAAATCATAAATTCATTTTTAAGTATAATGGTAAAGGCAGGATGGTCCGTGTGAAAACCATCAAGTTACATATGGGAGTCATTATATAGCAACAACTATTTTTGACGTCGGTGCTGCATAAAAATCAGTGGTCAGATTCACGTGCCGGCAGATTTACCCATAGGAAAAGGGCCTCCTTATTTTTTAGTAGGAAGCTGAGTCCGCTCCAGAGACTCTTTCGACATTTTGGAGAAGAGACAATTCTCTGGCTTCTTCCTGCAATCGAAAGCCGTGAAGTGTATAAACAGCTGCTATGGAAGAAGTTGGTGTTAAGGAAATCATATGGGGATATGCGCTGGATTCATGAAGAACCGAGTAGCTGGTTGTTGTGAAGAAAGTGCCATATCTTTGGAGCTCTGCAAGGTGGCTAATTGCTTGAATAGATGACCGAATGTTAATTTATGAAGATGGATTCTGTTTCATAGGATTATTAAATAATTGTGATATAGCTGAATTTGATATTCGGAGGACCGTGAGTCCTTCTATATTCTTATAATAAAAAACGAGTTACACTAATTTCCCAAATTTATTTTTGGAATAGAACTCTGCATGTTTCGGACATTTCCTCTATCTATCATCAGAAGTTTTCACTGTAGACACAGCAATGGTATATGTCATGCAGGTTTGCTGACTGCTTGCTAGCAAGCAGTCAGCAAACCTGAATTATGATAGGCAGAGGAAATGTCCGAAACATGCAGAGTTCTATTCCAAAAATAAATTTGGGAAATTAATGTATCCCTTTTTTATGTCATACAGATTAGTGTATCTGGTTATTTTTGTGTCATACAGGTTTGCTGACTGCTTGCTAGCAAGCAGTTAGCAAACCTGTATGACATATACCTATTGCTGTGTGTACAGTGCTAGACTCCTGATGATGTACAGAGAAACTGTCCGAAACATGTGGAGTTCTATTTCAAAAATAAATAAGAGAAATTAGTGCATCTCGTTGGTTTTATTGTAAGAATATGATATAGCTGTTCTGCTTACCTAAGTTTCAGAAAATAACTTCATACATAACGCTGAATGTCATGTACCTACAATGCACATGTTTTTTTTTTTTATTTATTTATTTTTTTTTGTAGGAAAGGTGTCTGTTGATTAGAGAGCGGGTTTCAGCGGTTCTCAGCAATTAGAGCAGTGAATGTACTTTGGATCTTGTCGTCTACAGAATAACTCCATACTTAATCCCTTAACAAATAAGAATTGTTACCTTATGTTTATTGAACCGTGCATCACTGTGATAGTTGACGAATAAAAGACCAACTTGATGTCACTTGCTATTTTATTTCACTTCTTATGTGCTCAACATGTTTCGGACATTAGTATATCCATCATCAGGAGCTTGCGACTATTCTGTTGAATTACCACATTTGTCGTATTTTTTTTGGTTCGCTGTGCTTCAGCCTGCAACACGGATACCACTCCAACCCAACCACACCGAAACTCCAACACACATCGAACCAAGAACAATACGACCAATGTGGTAATTCAACAGAATAGTCGCAAGGTCCTGATGA
>Ga0123355_10003758_pt1 | contig 21948 bp, 18 predicted proteins | sample TergutEmb28metaG_3_FD_89872 | JGI IMG/M metagenome (GOLD analysis project Ga0123355, IMG submission 89872) | Embiratermes neotenicus P1 segment gut microbial communities from Petit-Saut dam, French Guiana - Emb289 P1 | ecosystem: Host-associated > Arthropoda: Insects > Digestive system > Gut ... | reverse complement strand
TCTGACTCGCAGAATCTACAAACACTTGACCGTCTCACGATGCCCGTGGTCAAAGTACTTGCTCCTGTGACTCCGTGATCAGACTCTTACTTACAGCCAGTCTGTCCAGTACTTTCTGCGCTGCAGCTTCGCCGCTAATGAACGCCTCATCGGTCCAAATGTAGAGCCACTCTCCGTACCGTCCGCAGTAGGCAACTCCTATGTCATCAAGATAAGCGTGCACAGTTGCCAGCGCATCAGCACGTTCTAAATCGAAAATAACCTGCGCATAGCGGCTCACGTGCACATTTGTATGCACGATCTTGTCATCTTCGCGTAACACTCCGCAGCGCTTGAGATCCGAAACGACGGGTGCGACATAATCTTCCGGCAGGCCTTTGAGGGGTCGATATTTGTGCGAGAAATATATCTCTGCTTGGATGCTGCCACACCCCACCGGAACAGTATGAGGCGAAAACATGTGAGGAAAGCTGAGCCGCGTGAAGCATACATCCCGGTCGTAGAAGTATGTCCATTGTCCTTCGGACAGATCGGCACGATTGATTCCCAGGTTCACCATCAGACAGCTGGTGCATGCCAAGCGCTTCGCCGCTTCAACCACATGGTGGGGTGCCCCGGTGATCATTGGTACCAGCTCCGTCAACGGCACAGACGAAATCACCGCGTCATACCTTGCAACCGCTCCATTAGCAAAATGAAGCTCTTTGACCAATGGATCCAAGCGCACGACTTGATGCCCCAGCTTGAGCTGAGTCCGCTCTGGCAGGAAATTTAAATAGGAAACGAAGCCATCATAAGACGGATAGCGAACGTAATCGACATAGTGGACATCCGGCGTCTCAGGGGAAAGTGCCCCAAACAATACTTCTTCCAGTTTTGCTCGGTACAGTCGGGGACCAAGCCAAGCAGTACTCATGTTGTCTGCGGTGGTCGTGTGGTACTTTAACCCATACTCCATCGGAAATGTTTCCGCGAACGTTTTCCCGTAGCTGGCGATCAGCCAATCAGCATAAGTCTCTATGGGTTTGCGCTGTATGTTGCTTTCCTGGTCGTGGTGGGCGGAGATAAAGTCCCGTAAGCAATTCACGACCAGGTCGGTTGGGAGGCCCGACAAATTGCATATCGCAGGGTGCTTGATCCAATGGCCCTTCCAGTAGTTGTTTGGACGAGAATGGATGACCTCATACTTCTCATGGACACTCTCAGCGAAGAGCTTTTTAAGTCGCTCGTGCTTGGTGAATGACACGTGTGGCCCTTCATCAAATATAAAGCCGCTGGTGTGCCTAAACGAGGCAGTATGACCGCCGTAATACGCATTCTTATCATATGTGACTGAGGGTACCCCCTCTTCGTGCAGCCGGTGAGCCGCACCCCATCCCGCCATACCTGAGCCTAAAATCGCAATTGTTTCCATGCTATAGCTTCCTCTCGTCTGTTTTTACGTCATATCGACTTCCAACTCGTTCAAACCGTGGTTTTGTTCATGTCCGGACAACGCTCCAATTCTCGCCGGTACCAGTCAACGGTGTCCGCAAGCCCCGCTTGCAGTGACACTTTAGGCTTCCAAACAATTTTCGCAAGTGTGTCGGCGGTATTGGCCACTCGTACCGGTTCCAAAGGCCTGTCGCGCAAGGCACCAAACTCCGCATGTCCACCAATCGCAGCCGCTAGCCGCTCCACGATTTCACGGATCGAGACCAGTGATCCAGATCCTATGTCAACGGTTGTGCCGTCCACGTCTGTGGCTCGAGCCAATGCCAAGAAGCCACTCACCACGTCAGACACATAAATCCAGTCCACGAGGCGCTCGCCGCTGGTGATTTTCGGTGTTTTCCCTTGGAGCAAGGAGAGGGTGACATAGGGAATCAGTTTGGTGAGATCCATTTGGGCCGGACCGTACACCATGAACACACGAGCAATAACAACGGGCAGGTTATAAAGTGCGTGAAACATTTTCCCGTAGCCACTGCTGGCCCATTTCGCCGCGGCATAAGGCGCCGTGGGAAATGATTCCCCTTTCCCCACCTCGGGTTCCGCCAGAGAGCCGGTAAGCACTACGCGACGACAACCTGCTTCAACGGCTACAGTCAGAAGGTTTACCGTACTCTGCAAGTTGCTCTGAAACGTAGGAAGTACGTGCTCAAGATCAGGTGCTCCTTTCACATGGCTGGCTAAGTGAAAAATTACTTCCGGTCTGGCCTTGGCAACTGTCTTTCGAACTTCGTCCAGGTCTGCAAGGTTGGCCTGCCACCAGCGTTGATCAGCAATGTCGGCTGGGCGCTTTAAGCGGTAAACGGCATGCACGTCTGCTCCTTCCTGGCGCAAACGAAGGCACAAATGAGAGCCAATGAACCCGTTTGCTCCAGTAACCAGAATTCGTTGTCCGGCAAGGCGATTCCGCATTAGTGTGTCTTTTTGTGAGGAGGTTCCCCGGCCAGCTTTGATAAGCGGATTTAAGGTACAAGGAGTCATACGATTACTCTCGCAGGCGTTTGGGTCCCCTGTCGTGGTCGTGATGCTTGCGTCAGGACTGACCACCGTGTGCGCTGTTCGCGCCAAAGTGTCTCGGCTAGTCGGCCAGGAGGTATTTCCACATCATCGACAGAAATGACATGGTCCTTCGAAATGTCTCGAACCAACTTGCAGCCCTCTGACAACCCGATGGGCAGCGCTCGCATGGAGCGAACGGCGGCCGTGTTGTCGATAAGCCCGTAGGTGGAAAATCCTCCGATTCCGTCGAGGCGCTCCTCGGCTTTCAAATTGCGCTTGGCCATGGTCACAACCTCGCAGACCGGGCCCTCAACTGGTGCAACCGTCGGGTCATGATGGATGAACGCTCGACCGATGGTCGACGCGATCTGAATGAAGGGCAGATGATAGGGTGTGTAGAAGACGTAGAATGGTCCGTTCCCAAGCTTGTAATACGCTAACTGAGCTTTTTTGAGTGGTGCTTCCTCGTAGACAATAACAAATGCACCAGTGTGCGGTGCTGCACCGAGCGCATAGTCGATCAGTCCAGAACTCACCATCTGATCAGCGGGCAGTAGGTCTGCTATTTGCCGGACGTGCTCGCAGACAGGACCGTACATGCCACGGCGACCCACATGAAATCCCGTCGCATTGGCGAGAACCGTCGCTTCCATGGACAGCTTCGTGGCGTCCGCAAAGGATGTTACTTTTCTCGCGTCCTGGTCATGTTTCTCGGCAAATTCCCGCTGCGTATCCGGTGTCCGATAGTGGTCAACCAGGCCTTTGAGATTGCCTGCCGCCACGGGACGGAGTCCCAGCGATCGGAGATAGCGGAGTAGGGTCATCGCTACCCCCGGTTCTTCCCCGTCCGTGTGCGTGACCACCACCCCAGCCAGGTCTGCTTTCTCCTTTAGAATGGGACCGAGGAGCGAGTCCAGTTCGGCATTCACTAAGACCACGTGCTTACCGTGGTCGAACGCCTGGAGGACCACAGTGGCTGCGGCCTCGATGGTGCCCGTCACCTCCACGAGTACGTCGATAGCATCGCAGGTGGTCAGCACCGACGGGTCGTTTGTCACCACTGGCTTCCCGCGGGCAATGGCCTCTTCCGCCTCGCGCGCAGTCCCCACACGACGCCACTCAGTCATCCCGGCCTCCCGGAATGCCCGTTCACCATGCTCCGGCGTCCGATTCGCGATCGCCACAAGGCGGACCCCGGGTGCTGGTGTCCCCAGCTGCAGAGCGATGGCGCGGCCCGACGCACCAGCCCCAACCATGCCCACGCGGATCGGGCGACCCGTGGCCTCAAGTTCTCGAAGCGCAATATCTAAAGCATGACCTCCCCGTGCGCGACGGAGTCCAACTTTACCACCCTGGTCAGAACCACTCATTCTCTTCATTTCCTTTACGCGATAAAGGCAAGTGCACTACCAGACCGTCACCGCTGCTCCCAATCTCATTTCAGAAATGTCCCACTATCTTTTGGGCGAAAACGTGCCGCTTCAACGAACCAAGAGTTCCCTTCCAAACACTGACAGAGTTGCGAAAACATGAAGCGCCGAGCCTGTTCACCGCCCTCCGATAATCCTGTGGGTCGGACTAAGACAACTGATGCCGAACTATGCAGCACAGAGAAAGTGGGCGAGAAACCGGCAGCGTTCACTCCCAATCATGGCCAACTGGCAAGCGATTCCCGATGGAGAACAATCGTGGGGTTGCGTAGACCAAAGAGGCGCGGTCCTACACGTGGCTCAAACGAACGCTGTCATCCGTCCGTAACAGTCCCCCAACCCGCCACCGCGCACGCACGATCCAGAAGCGCCAACTTGAAAACCACTCAAGTGTCGCGCTCTCGAACTCTGTCCACAAGAGCGGAGCGGTTGTAGGTCGGGCGGGGATCAACACACTCATTTGGAGCCTGTTGTGCGAGTCCGATACTTTTACCTCGCAGACACAGATCGTAAGACCTTTTCAGCTGTTTGTTTCGGATTCAACAACAAATCCAGACCCTTTGCGATTACGGCTCCGGCTACCCTGATTTGCGAGAACGACTGACCACAGTCGCGAAACCGTCGCCGATGATAAGTCCAGAACGTTTTGTCTAATCGAAAATGGAAAACACTGACAGCCAGAAAGTGGTAATAACCAGCCAGACGTTCCCGTTTCCGTCTACAAAGCTCCCGAGGAGTCAAGTAGCTCGGTCCATACTCCACAAGGTCACTAAGCCACGCTGATTCATAGCTGTTGACTGTTCGGCACTCTGCACTCACGGCCTCGCCGTGAATTCTTTCGTATGAAAGGACCTGGTGCACAAACCCAAAATTAGACTGCTGGAGACATTTGTAGCACGCGCTAGCATCTGCATGGGCTGTAGAGTTAGGGAAAAAGTCTTCCTGTGCCCTGACTAGACCCGAACGATACAAAATGGATGTAGGACTTCCAAACACATATGGACCGCCGAGCAATTGCGAACGGCATACCTCCTTCCCCGAAGTTATGGTGCTTGGATACGGGAGTGTGGCCCATCTTACCTGCCATTTTTGACCGTCCGTACCAGCGCCGCTGAGTTGGTAGGACCCGACAATGCCTACCGATGGGTTAGCCTCAGCAAGCATCACCATGCGTGTCAGACACTCCGGGAATAGCCAATCGTCGGCTGACACCTGTTTGCAATATTTGCTATCGGGAGAAATAAGCCGGAATGCTCGATTGTGATTCGCTATGATGTCTAACAGGCGTTCGTTGCTGTGGACCTGAATACGGCTATCTCTCCTCGAGTATTCTTCAGCAATCTTGAGTGTTTCGTCCGTGCTGCAGTTGTTAACAATAATGTACTCCCAGTTCGAATAGGTTTGCGCCAAAACACTTTCTATGCATTCTTTTAAATATAAGGCCCCGTTATAAACGGGAGTGACAACACTTACGAGAGGCTCGGTGTGATCGCTCATTGTTTGTAGATTCTCCGGGTAGCGTCCTGTGCCCGGGCTCCTGACATTACCGATAGATTTGCACTATGGTGTCGGTCGCCTGTGCGCCACTAGTCATGACTTTCTAATCATTGTGACGAAACGACTGTCGTATTTACTAACAAATCCCGCGCGGCGGAGTCGCTGCGTTTAGCATTAACTCTCTCCAGCCAAATCTCCCGCCAATAGGGATACATAGCCTTCGGACAAAGCATGCGGCATTGGCTGTATCGTGCCTGGCACACGACCGAATCCAGCACGATACAGGGGGTCTTCATTTGCACCATCTTTCCTGACTTCTCATCGATGATCTTGGTCACTCTCTTGAGCACCTGGTAGGTTCCGCCACAATACGGCACCAATTCTGCATCCCAGTGCATGCCCCGATTCTTGTTCCCGCTGTCCACCGTTTTCAGGATCTCTTCGAGCGGCTTCACGCGGACGAGTTCGCCCGGCCGGAAATTCAACGTAGCCGACGGCGTCGGCTTACCCTCGGGGATCAAGCCCGGTTTCCTGGGAAACAGCGTGCCGCGCCACATGGGGTGAAACTTGTCATAGAACCAACGCATCGCAGGTCCGAGCCCAATCCCGGCCTGGCTGAGGTGGTAATAAGTCGAATAGATCAAGCCACGGAAAATGCGCCCGAGACCCACGTTTCCCGAGGAGTAATCCTCGAAGTATTGACGCAGGTCCCACCAGGCAAGTGGCTTCGTAGCATAAGGCACTTGGGTGGCCTGGCAGACGTAGGTGGGCGCTCCACCATTTGCATCGCAAATCACCGTACACGCCAGGACGTCAGCTTCGCGGCATCCGGCACTTGACGCACCATCGACGTCTAGTCCGGAGGCACTCTCGATCTGAGCGGTGGCATTCTTCTTTGAATCCTTGCTCACTGGTTTCAACCAAGCCTGTTTCCAATACAGCAGGCACATGGCTTGGCACCCGCCATGTGCCTCTCCGTCACAGCGCGTTTCCAGGTGAACCGTATCTTCCAGTCGACGGGTACGGTACGGATGAGGTGTCGTATAGTCGCAGGTCTTGTGCGCCCGTTTGTAGACTTGGAATCTCTTTCCGCAATACCGGAACATCTCCGGCATAAACGGCATCCCGTCCATCTGGCCGTTGGCATCGAGAGTGGTCAGGATTTCTTCCTTGCTCCGCACCTCCACCCAGTCGCCCACATTTAGTTTTTGCCTCTCCTGCATATCTTCGAATCCCCCTGCTCCCTCAGCTGCTTAGAACACGCTAGGTCACCGTCGTAACACTATTCTGAGTCCTAGGTCCCGCGACAGCAATTGCCTATCGGTCACCCTGAGAGGCTGACTTCGATGTGGCTGGAGTTGCGGACCGTGTAACCAAGATCAAGTTATCGCGTAGGACGAACTCATCGGGAAGCCTTGCTATGCACAAGTAAGGTTGCAGGGCTTGCTCTGCTCTGGAAACACTGATTGCCGATAGCGAAAACTCCACTCCGGCCACAAAAAAGGATACTGTGCAGGAATCTGACACGGTCCATGGTTGTAGCGGGGTTTATCGAATCGCTGAAAGGCCTCGGCCGTCGCCGTCGCTGTGGAAATGTGGGAACCTAGCGTTGTGTCCGGGTTTCGAGCGCCGGCATTTGCGATTGAGAATTTCCAGTTTGGGTGGACGCGTCATTTTCATATCGAAGCCGAGCATTCCGCCCATTTTCGACAAGAGCGGCGGTCGAACATGGGCCATGACTAAAATCTCGCTTCTCAGAAAACGGCGTAGGTCGAGCACCTTTACAGATTCTCGTCCAGAGCCCCTTTTGTTCAAAGGCCAGGACTAGTGAAACGCGTCCCACGCAGCGTTTCCTTTCGTTTGTTGGACGAAACATTGCATTGCGCCACCCGAGGATTGAGTCCGTGCTCTTCGAAGTCCCATTGGCCCCCCCGGGAACGCGCAAAAAGGCCACGGTTGTCATTATCGAGGTTCAAGATGAACCTCGATAACACCTGGCAGCTTGGTGTCATGAAACGTCATTGCGATCGCTGACAAAAGCAATGCGAGACGGTCAGTCGGCTTCCATCTCAGGACGCGAACTCTCACCTGCTATGCACGGCGTTATCGGTAACCCTCGTGAGCATGACCTTGCGCGCGATAGACGGCACAAAACGAGTCATGACCCATTTTGCTGCCAAGCCAAATGTGAATCCGTACTGCAGAGCTTTCGACACAGCCTCGCGAGCGTTTTTGTATTCCCCGTGTGCTAAATACCAGTTAGTCCAGTGGGAGTGCGTCAACCGCAAGTCTAGCTCGATAATGTCGCGCACTTCCGGCGGCAAGGCTGTATCGCGTCCAAGCCATTTTTCGTACATACACTGATGGCTGCGGAGCCGTAAATGCCACTTATCCCATGGTCGACCGGTCCACCCGGGAGGCGAGGCGCTCCGGTCGGTTCGAACAAGTGGCTTGTCTATATAGACCAAGGAAGTGACGAGTGCTAAACGGAAATAAAAGTCACGGTCTTCAGCAACCTGAATCTCGGGATCAAACGCGTGAATCCGCCGGGCCAAGTCGGACCGAACTAGCAAAGTGGAGAGCCAGAAACCGCAAAAACCTTTCGCAATACACAGCAGCGCGTCAGAGGCAATTCCAACGGTCTGATCATAATGTCTGCCGAAAAAACGGAAGGAACTAACATTCAAGCCAAGATCGTTTACCATTTGGGCATCCGTGAAACAGGCACCACACTCGTCCTTGAACTGTTGAATAGCCTGAACCTGCAATTCCAGTTTATCGGGGAGCCAGACGTCATCCGAGTCTAGGAAAGCGATCCATTCACCCCGCGCTTGCTCGATTCCCTTGCTTCGGGCCACGCTTGGCCCCTGATTGGGTTGGAAGAAATGACGGATTTGCTTGCGTTTACCATTTTGCCGGCGGATAAACTGCTGGATAGCTTCCCAGGTTCCATCCGTAGAGCCATCATCCACCACGATAACCTCGAACGCCGGATATGTTTGCGCCAGAACACTGATCAGGGCAGCTTGCACCTCTCGGGCTCGGTTGAAGGTTGGAATGACAACGCTTACAAAAGGCCGGTTCCTCACCCGTTTATTCCTAATGATTCTTCTAGGAGCTCCGCTTTATGGTTTGCGGACAGCCTTTTAGTAGCCCCGGCGCGTGCGCCCCTCAGTGGCCCCATACACCAGACCCGCGCTTGTGGATCGTATTGTCTGATTATGGCTGCCGGCATGCCAAAAACCACGGAGTAATCAGGGACGCTTTGCATTACAACTGAGTTAGCTGAAACGACGCAATGACGGCCAATGTTCAACTCGCCTCTTGAACATAGGATTGCCGCTCCACGGCCAATCCAAGATCCCTCGCCAATTCGGATCTTGCCACCCTTCGTAGCACCTTGGTTGATGATTGGTACCTCAATGTTTTCGTATGCGTGACTGTGGTCTTGGATTACCACGTGCTGACCGACTAGCACATCCCGCTCTAGGTGGACGCAATTCTTGCCGGATATGATGCTGCCATACCCGATGCTGCAGTTGTCGTCGATCACGATCGCGGGTTCATTAGCTGGATCATCGCTGGGAACATTGAGCCAGGCGTACTCCAGCAGGCGTACGGCATTGCCCAGAATAATTCTGGGCGACTGTTTTCGGCTCACCTTGCTCGTGAAATGAATAGACACATCGCGTCCAATCGACGCAAATGGATACGTCCGTGTGACCCAAGCGCTATATATCTTCCGAAGCCCTCTTGGGAAGACTTCCAGCGGGTCACCGAGTGGCCCCCGAATCTTCTCGTGCTTTACGTCTTTCACCGCGCTGCCTCATCCTTCTGGAAAATAGCGTGAATGGACTCCCCTTCGCCCAACAACGGACCCATCGCGAGGAGAGCTCGCAAAACTGTCATTCGAACTACCTTTCGGGCCGCCCTCCAGGGTAGTCCCGCTTCTCCCCGGTACGCGACTGGGGTTCGACGGATTCCTAGCGTACCAAAAATATCGTCCCCGATATAACGCAGGCTGGTTCCCACAGCCGGATTGCGCCGCGTTTCGAGCGACACTTTTTTAAGCCCCGCCGAGCGCGCGAGGAGCGTGAGAGAGGCGGGCGAATAATGGAATAAGTGGCGCGGCAATTCCAGCCCTTGCCAGTAACTGCCAAAGACGCGTGCCTCGGCGCCGTCCACATTCGGCACTTGAACATAGAAAATCCCGCCAGGCTTCAACCATTCCCGGACTTTGGCCATTATCTGGAGAGGCTCATAAAGGTGCTCCAGCACATCAAAACAGGTGATGGCCTCAAACGATTCTGACGGAAACGGCGCATTCAGGATATCTCCTACAAATACATCGGCTCCGGTCCTGATCTTGGCTCTTTTCGCACACTCAGGGGACATCTCGATCCCATAAAGTTTCCAAGATCCGCCTTTCAGAAATCCGAGGAATGCTCCCGAGCTGCAGCCCAGATCAAGAAGAGCGCCGCTCTGCTTGTGCCGTAGCAGCGCTTCTCTGTGGCCCCGCCATCTGTGCGGCGACGTCTCTGCGGCCGCCGAAATCAGCCGATGGTAAGAGTCCGTATAATGTTGGTGCATTTCCTCTACACGGGGTGCATTACTGAGCCAGACGAGCGAACAAGCCGAGCAACGGACAAGGGAATAGCGTTCGAGCCGACCATGAAACCTGTCTCGCGCCTGCAGCCACTCTTGCGCACGCTCATGGCCGCACACTGGACAGTGCGCGACGGGGTCCGCGGGTGGCATTTTGTCTAGGCGCATGGAGGTGTTGGCGCGCGTTTTTGGTGATGTGGGTAAATGCAGGGCCAGTTTAAAGGAGAACTCCAAGTTCTCGCTAAGAAGCACGCATGATCATAGCTGGTGGTCTGCCCGTCAACACTTTGATTCAATAAGGAATGTCGAGCTTACGCTTTGAAGAGATCAGGCCAAGCCTCTCCCTTTACCTCCGCAAGCGGCATGCAAGTCGCTTCTGTGCTGGTTGACCACTCGAACTGCACCTTGGGTTGCGCATCGGTTCTCACACCACCGGAATCAAGCGCCCACGTAGAAATGCTAACCAACAAACAGTAAAAAAATACTATTAGATAAACAATGTAGTAGATTCCGAAGGACGACACGACAGTAGCGAACAAAGCTGAACCCAAACACCAGAGCGTCCATTCCTGCGCGCGGTCTCCCGCTATACGCTTTCTTGTCTTGCCGATTATCGAGAAACTTTGCTTGTAAATCCAGATATAAAGGATCAGCGTCAAGAGCCCGCCTCTCAAGGCGACAAGGATAAACTGGTTGCAGACATCAAACATCACAAAACCCCAGTCACCGTAATTCCTTGCTCCCAGAAACCACCAATCACCGAAATGGCGGATGCAGTTATCCACGAGCATGTAACGGTGATAGCTGGAGGAACCGCCAGTTAAGTCAATTTTCTCAATGAGCGACCAAACTGGTCCATGCATGACAACGTGTAATCCCACCAGCACGGCTACAACTCCACAGCGAATAAGACGCATTTGCCTGCGAAATGGCCAGAAACAAAGCCCAATAAGGCTTGCGCCATAGGTAGTCCAGGATGTACTGGCGAAAGATGCGACTACCATAGCTGTAGAACCGATTAATCCCGTACAGGCTGCGATCCGCGACTTCTTCTCCGTCCACAACCAAAGAAATAAAGGTATCGAGACCCCAGCGAACATACCAGCGTAGAGATTGCCAATTGCACCTTGCGAACGGACGTGGCCGTCTCTGAATTCGGGCGTTGGCGCTCCGAGGAAGCTGAGCACATTCTGATGAGTAAACTGCTCGATGATCATTAATACTCCCTGGATGGCGCAGACTAGGGCGAACGTCTTGAGCATGCGACGGAATACCGCACGATCGGGAATCAGAAATCTCACGGCCAGGTAGCCGCCCAGAGTCTGCAGCAAGTCGCCAAGACTCTTGATTACAGCTTGCATGGCCATCCACTGCAGAGAAAAGATGATGAAAGCTGAAATTGCCCAAAGTACGACAAATACGTCCAGTGCGTTGAATCCTCCAGCGAATCTCTTTTGCGAAGCTACTCCAGGAAAAGCGGCCATCCGAAACAGAACAGTTACAATCAGGATTTGCTGCATCTGGAGGTGGATACCGGCCAACACTAATACCTGCCCGAGCGGAATAGTAAAGAAAGCCAGCAGAAAAGGCGTAATCGCTCTTCGGCGCGGAAGGAACAGGATGGCGACAATTGCCAAGAGCATCCCTGCCGCCACCAAAGGATGCAGGATGGTGCCCTCGGCACCTCCGCCGAATTGAAAGTTTTTGGGTTGCACGACGATCTACGCTTCGGGATGCACTATTCCGTAGGGCCGCGGCATCGCACCAGGGCTCTAGTAAAACCTGCAAGCCTTTTTAGTGGTGGTGGCGAGAATTGAATGGAGCGAGGGATTGTGACTCTAGAGCGCGCGAACCGAAGGCGTTCTGTAGCGGATCGGATCGCGTCGCAAGAGCTAAAGCTCCGTTACTGGACAGTAGCTGTCAAACCGCTCGGGGCATTCGGGCCTTGCGTACCGCTAAATTGGTAAGCTCCCCTGTCGGTGGTGAATTTATTTCCCGCCGCGTCGGCGCTGTAGGCGGAACTTAGCAACAGGCGGTTATCCCAATCAGCACCTTCCAAGACAAGGTTGAAGTTGCCGACCTGCCAGTTCACAAATGGATTAGGAATCGATGACGTGACAACGATGTTGTCAGTGCCAGACGGTCCACCGGATGATTGTAAGAAGGAGTTGTGATCCTGTATAAACGTGCCCCCAGTTCCGGAATTGAAGGACGTTCCAGAACGATTTAAGTACCAGATATTGTTTTCTACCGTATAACTCCCGTTGTTCTCATTATTGATCCCACTCTGCTCCGACATATTGAGAATTGTATTCTGCACTATTGTAAAATTATTGCAGTTGACCCCAGAATTGATGCAAGCCCACACTCCATCAGAAAGAAAGGGAGACCAAGAAACCGTTGGGGATGAATTGAATATCACGTTGTTATAGAAATGCCAATTGGTATTGGTGCCCGACCCTGCAGCAAAAGTCCAAACCGCTGTCCCGGTGATGTCCCTAAACACGTTGTTGAATTCGCTGCCGTTACTCGTTCCCCCGTACTCGAACTCAAATTGGCCGTGGCACCCATCACTATTTACGCCCTGCACTTCGGTCCCCCAGAAATATGAGTTCTTGACGGTTCGAGTTCCATTCGTGTCTTGAATGTAGACGCAACCTGCGTTGTGCCCGTACACATGATCGAACGTATTCGGACCCGCGCCGTCGCCTGCGCCAAACATGAACATATCCTCGTTCGCGCTAGGCGCGCCCACTCCCAACCATTCCGTGTACCGGAACGTGTAATCATGCGCACCACTACTCGCTCTTATAATGCCGCCGCTGCCTCCGCTAAGATCCTTGATTTTAATACCGCAGTCCGTTGGTCTTGGAGGAGCAGCAGCGACTGTCGATCCAGGTGCCCCCCCACACCCCGGAGTCGTCTGCTGGCCGTTTCCGTTCACAATGAGATACGAACTGCCAATGTTGAACGAATTGACGAACACCGCTTGCGCCGAGCCCATCGTGGAGGCATTCCACCCTGTGGAAATGTCATTCGAGCAGCCGTCGGAAGATCGCCCATGATCGTACGACTGAGCCTTACGAAGTTCAATGCTTTCGGTGCCCGAGTCGTTGTCGCTGAGGTTAACCGCTCCGTAGGATCCGTCCGCCAAATAGTAAACATCTCCGCGCACCCGAGTTGCGGGGAGGCCAGCAAAGGCATTGCTCCAGTTCGACCCGTTTCTTGACCCCGCCCCTGAAGGAGTAACGGCATGACAGGAAGCGTAGGTCGAGGCGCTCACGAGGCAAAAGAGCAGTACAAACAGGCCTTCCGTAAAATGATTGCGTTGTTGTACCGTACTTTTCTTGCGCTCAGAAACGGGCGTGTGGGAATTCATGCAAGACATCGTAAAGTGAGCGTGAAAAGGGATTCTAGATATCGGAAGGACATGGGTGGATGCCTGTTCCGTTGCACCATCGATTGGCGAACATCGTTCCTGACTGCTGCTAATGTTCAGGTTTAGGCTCTGGCTATAGCTAGCTGCTTTCCGGTGGGAAATGGCGTTTCATAAAGCTGATTCTAGCCCCGCGATTCGCCTTTCGTGCCACAGATTCGTCCCTTATGCGCGACCAAACAATAATATTTCCATGAACCGCAATCTTTTTTGCAATACCCAAGCGGCAAAAAGGCGTCATCCCAAACGAAGCCAACGAGGGTTGGTTCCACTCCGCCGCCTCGCCGAATGCACGCGCGCAACCTTCGACTGCTAGCTCGTGAAGTATATAGGTCATTAGAAACCAGTCCATCGCCCGGCCGCGATATTTAGGAAAAACATGGAAATCGAGGAACTGGACGTCATGTTTGGCCAGTGGGAAGTAATGGGGCTCGACCGTGCGTCCACGTAGGGTCCATCCGTACCCAGCAAGTTGTTCTTCAAATTTTATCAGCCAAAGCGAAGCTCCTAGACGAAAGCGCTCATCGAGTCTGCGCTGTGCCAGATTAGGGTTCCAAAAACTGGTGATTGCGTGCAGATCCTGTGGGCCCACATCCTTTTCATCCCTGTACCGCTCTACCTTCAGACACTCAGGCAAATTCACTTGCGGTAAAGCCTCAGGTCGTAGGTCGCAGTAAAAAATCACCATGCGATCGAAAAATAAAGCCCGCCTAGCTTCTAAGAGGAACCGAGACAGAGTTGCCCTAAACCCGTTACGGTCATAGTAGTCACCAAACCGCGAGATTGCACTCGAAAGGCTCATGGTTGCTATGCCGCTTCAGGCCTGGTGTGGAACGCCAGCGGAGAAGATCCGCCGCATGCATGCGAGGCTTACTTCCCTTCGTACTTTCCTCTCAGGGCTTTGTTCCTGGCGCGCCAGACCGGAAAGTACCGCAAGCGTGTATCGTGCCAAATGGTGAAACAAAATGATGCCGCGAATGCTCATCACGCCCCAGAAGCCGTGATGCTTGCGCCAGTAATACAGGACCGATTGCTGCTGCGCCACCGCAAACCGAACCGGATATTGCGCTGTGATTTTGCCGCGGTCATGAATGGCTCTGGCTCCCGGATAGAAAACTACCTGCCAACCTGCTTTCCAGCAACGGCGACACCAATCCAAGTCGTCGCCATACATGAACAAACTTTCGTCAAGGAGTCCGACCTGATCAAACGTTTCCCGACGAATGAAAGAGAAGCAACCCACAAGCACGTCGACGGACAGAGTACGGTCATGGGGAAAGTAAAACATATGTTCGCCAGCGAAGAGCTTGGAATTCCTGAACTTCATCGCCAGTCCTGTTGCCGAACAAAAGTTGTTCCAGAGAGTCGGGAATCGCCGACACGTGCTCTGCTGGGTCAGATCAGCATTGAAGACGCGAGGACCTACATTCCCCACGTTGGGATTCTGGTCTAAGAAATCGGCCAGAGCGTCCAGGCAACCCGGAAATACGATTACATCGGGGTTCACGAGCGCGATGTAATGTCCTAGGGATCCTCTGATACCGAGGTTATTGCCTCTAGAGAATCCAAGGTTCTCTTCGCTTCTGATGACCTTGGCCTGCGGAAACTGGGTCGTGATCATTTCTGAGGAGCCATCGTCGGAAGCATTGTCAACCACGATGATTTCCATGCTGCGCCGTGGGGGCGACGAAAATAGGCTATCCAAACACACTTCTAAATAGCGTTTGGCATTCCATCCGACTATAACAACTGAAATATCCATAGCTCAAAAGATGGTGGTCTATTGTGCAGGCCGTCGTTCGAGAAACTCCATCAACAGTCGGTTCTTTGAGCAGACCCACGCTATCCTACGGCTGTTGAAGGCAACAGCAGGCGCTGGAGGCGCAACCAACCCAAGCCCAGCCTGTCGCGCTTCTCGTAGACTTGTCTCCAAATCGTCCACCTCGTAGCAAACGTGATGCAGTCCGCCGTGCTTCTTTAGAAAATACGCCACGGGGGAGGTTTCATTCGCGGGTTCCACAAGCTCGAAAACTGGATTTCTGGCATTGATGGGATAAAAGAAGGCCACGCGAACCCGTTGAATAGGATCGTGGACGACTTCGCGATTCCAGCTCGCCGACACTGTGGCCCCAAATCTCTCGGCTATCGACGAAATTGATGGAACAACAAACCCGAGGTGGTGGAGAACCGCATTTCCAATACCCAGAGGCCCCATCATCATATGCATCTGCGTAGAGCCTGACATGCGCTTTCCGTTGAAGTTATTTCCGGTAGCCATAAATGCGCAACCAAACTTTGAGAATTGCTGTCAGCGCAATGTCCTCTTGCGCCGAATGCCCCGAACGGCATCATTCAGGGCTAAGCTCAACTTAACAACCGCGGAGGAAACTACATTGGTGCAGGCCGTGAATGCCGGCAATTGGTGGACATCCACCCCCGACAATCCTCTCTTAAACTGATAGACGCCCAGATTCTTTTGCGGATCAACCCCGCCGAGGTCATACCAGCGAATTCCTTTTTCCTTTAGCCATCGAATCAAAGCCCATTGCAACAGGTAGGAACCCTTTGCGTTCAATCCGCCGTCGCTCGTCGCACCGAGCAAGTAGATCGCTGAATCGCCAATTGCTGAGGCAACTAACCCGGCAACGGGGACAGCATCGCGCTCGCAGATAAAAACACGCATTCTCAAACTCTTAGGAAGGTCCGCTTGAATCTGCGAGAACTCTTCGATCTCCACCGTTGTGTCGAATGCTTTGCGCGTCCGCATCTGTCTATACAACTGACAGAAAGTCCGGTATTCATCCGGGCCGTCACCTGAAACAACGTTCAGTCCATTCTTTTCTGCGCCATTGAGTTTGTTTCGCCACTTCGGATCCAAGCTCCGACGTAATTCGTCGAGTGAAGGTTTTAGATCCAAGACGAATGTCCGGTACACCGTTTCATTTGTAGAGCACTCCTGCGCGAAGTCAGAAAATGCCCTTTGATAGATCTCAGCACGTGATGATCTGACAAAGGCGTTAGGCAGAATCTTAAGCAATAGCTTCCTATTCTTGACATATTCTTCTCGAAGAGCCGTCGCCACGCGCACAGCCACTTCACCATCGAATGAACTTCCGCGACGGTGACACAAAGGTCCCCATCGTAAGTAAGCCATTCCGAAGTTCAGCTTGGTAGGTCGAACAATCCGAAGCTGCGCTATTGCCTTCACGTTACCATTTCGCTTGAGAACGAGATGACTCAGGTTCTTTTGTCCCCAGCGAACTGCTCCATAGGACCAGGTCTGGTAAACATTAGCATCCTCGAACACTTCCAACATATCGACCCATTCGTCGGGAGCCATATGGTCGACTTCGACTTGCCAGACAGGGTCCGGCGGAGGCTCTACCATTATGGATCGATCCGTCACTGCGCTCTGAGGAGTCAAGATTAGATTACACTCCGTTCGCAGCTCGCGAAATTACCTGGAATTAAACCATGACGATCCGTATCTCTAGTTGACCGAATGTGCCGTCCCTTCCGTACGCAAGTGGCAGGTACACCATAACACCACAATTGGCGACTCTGAGAACTTCCTTCCATGCGGCTAAAACCTAGGCTGGCGTAATGTTCCGCAACCAAGCTGTTTTTCTTCGACGGCGCATAGACACCTACAATCCTGCGAATGCGACGCACTAAACACTCGTCGATAAGAGCATCAAACATTGCGAGTTCCATACCGCGTTTCAAGACGCGGCAGCTCATTAGCCAAACGTCAATTTCTACTGTTTCACCAACCATATGTCCAATCACGGCTGACACCAGACCGTTGTCTCCGAATTTGTCAACCAGACGTCCATAAAGCGTGATGAACTGAGGATCCTGCGCAATCGCTTCAACCTCTGCGATCGTGTACCGTCTAGTTGTCAAATTGAACTGGTTCGTTTTGTTGATCAGCTGCGTGATTCGTTCCAGGTAGATGGGCTGGAAGGGCGCAATATCGGCCGACATGGCAAGCGACGCCAGAAACTCCCCATAATCGCTGAAGCTCGACTCGGAGGCCTTCCGCTGGGCATTCGAACTGTAATATTCTGCGCGACTTAGATCGTCCTCAACAACTTGGTGTACCTCGAAATATCCTTCTCGCTCGAGGGTCTCCGCAAATGTGGATACATCAGATCCTATTTCCGGCACGGCAACTTCGGGCAGGTTCTGAGACACCAGGGCCCTCTCCGCCGAATTGTCATCAACGAATACAATGCTGTCGAGACCAATGTTGAGTTCCAGTGCGATCGCGCGGAGATTTTCTGGTTTTGGATCCCAATTAGCTTTGAAAGCGCTAAAATCCTGTAGCCTCAACACCGTGTCAGGGTGTGAAAATCCTTCTTTTGCATTCTCGGGATCATTCTTGGAGCACACCGCAAGAATGATCCCGCGCTGATGAAGACTTTTCACATATTGCTGAAAATCCAAGAATGCTTCCCCTAGAGGGTGGTCCCTTCCTAGCACGAGGTTTTGCAAGCCATCGTCGCCAATCACGCCGCCCCATAGAGTATTGTCCAGGTCGAGGACGAGGCACTTCTTTGACTTGCCACAGATGGATTTGATGATTCCAGCAAGGTTGTGGGCAAGAGCCATCGTCCCGGTAGGGCCTAGGGCCATATGAAAGCTGTACCAGTAGCCGTTGCCAAACCACTCGGCGAGTCCGACCTGTGCGGATAAATAGTGGATATCATTAATGAAGAAACGTGAGTGGTTGCAGGCAAAGTTTCCGAACTCAGCGTTCAGTCTCATCAAGAAGTTGAGTCGGCCATACGACCGCGAGGCCTCCAGATTTCCCAGTGGCCTGAGCCGGGGCAGGTCAAAGTTATTCTGAATGATCACAGCGCCAAGTTCCGCGTGAATCTTGTGCCATAGAGACTCAAATCGTGCCATCTCCTGCCGAACTCGGCTCTCAACGTCGGGCTCACTCTCCAGCAGTTCAGGATATTGCGATACGTTGTGCCAGGTGGTATGAATGAAAACTATCTCGGGCTTAAAGTTCCAGAGTGCCGGATTCTCGGATAGTATGTCTTCAGCATAACGGTTGTACCCTGACTCATAAAACGTCGGGTCGATCCCTTCCGCCAGAAGATACATTTCCAGCATGCTCCTGACTTCAGTTGTTGTGGAGCCACCCAGGATCGCAACGCGTTTGCAGAGCAGATTCGTCTGTTTCAGCAGCTCATGCTTCAGCTTTTTGCGTTTTCGAATTAGATCGGCGGCTGACGTTGGCAGTCGTGCAGATCGAGAAGAATTTAATGTCCTTGCCTCTGCTGTCATAGAAATCTCGGCCATGAAAGTACCCAGTGCGCTGTTACGAAGGGCTAGCTTCAGCCCCTGCAAGCCGCAGAAGATCAGCAACCGTAGAGCAGTTCACGATTTGGGCCGGAGAAACACAAACGCCTCTATTTGCGTCTGCCAAAGCGATAAAGGTGATGAGTGAAGTAGAGTCCCAGTTCTCTAGGTCCTCCAGTCTCTCGTAACCTCGCAGTGTCCCCGGTGTGAGCCCCAGGATCTCGTCCATTTCCAATAGAAATTCACTAGGCGTCATTGAACATTGTCTCCTTCTCCTTCAAGGTGTAAACACTTCAGAAGACTTATATCAGGCTCCCAAGGTGAATGAGTAAACAACTTCCTCCGAAAAGTACGAAGCCGCGGCAAGATTTCAATTTCGGAGAAGACACCGGCATCGCTGCCGGCTCCGACGCTTACCCGATTCAGATGCCAACAATCGGTCCGCAGTGAGTTGGATTGCCCTTCGGCCAGAAAGGCAGCCTCATACCCTGATTGCTGCAAATGAACCAACAGTTCGCTGCTAAAATCGGCCGCAGAACCGTAAGGCACGCTAAACGACCGCACCTTCCTTCCAGAGATCGCCTCCAACACCATGCGGTTTTGGTCGATCTCCTTTGCAAATTCTTCTCTCATCAGGGATCGGCAGATTACGTGCGTGTAGGTGTGGTTGCCTATCTCGAAGTTAAAACTAGCAAATTCCCTTAGGTGTTGGCTGCTCAAATAAAGGCCTGCTTCCAGGGCCAAACTAGATTGATCAATCCGGCTCAATTGCAGTAGAACACTTTGAAAGGTGGCTCTGTCCGACAATGAAGTCCGCGGGAGGAAGCGAGCAAAGACTTCTTTAAGCGATCTGACTTCCGCACTTCCACCCCCCCGAACGGAACGGATCGCTGCGTTGATCATATCGAGCCCGAAGACGTTGACTACGTAGCAAATCAGATTATCCAAGGCGAGCTGCCGGTTATCTAAGCAGGCAGCGTTAATAAAGAAGAGTGCTGGTACTCCGAACTGCCTGCAAAGTGGCGCAGCGACTTCGCGAATAGACACGTAGGCATCATCGAAGGTTACAAGTACTGGACGAGGCGGAAGCATCTGGCCTTCGAAGCTCGACAGAACTTGTTGCAGGCTGACGGGAGTGTAATGCTCGGCTAGAAATCTTAGCACCCCTTCAAAGCTCTTTCGCGAGATGGTTCCACCCAAACCTCTAGTAAAGGATGACTCTGTGTCTGCGACATTATGAAACAAGATGCATCGTAAGGAGTAACGCGGACCAAAAAGGCGTGCGACATTGAACGGGTACGGTAAATGCCACAGGGAGCTGGTGGCGAGAGTCAGGGTGGCCCGACCCTTGTGACCTGGCGTGCTCATCTGTAAATAATACTCGTCACATCGTGCGACGAATGAAAAACCGAGTCCGCAACAAAAATGTTCTTGGGTTTAATTGACTGCTCCCCGACCATCCAGAAACATACGGTGCCACAGCTCCAAGGTTACAAGAGAGAAGACTTCCTTTGAAAATCCGCCCCGCTCATTGTTTGTGCGGACGAGCTTCTCGATGGCGGCCTTCTGAAAATATCCTCTCTGACTGGTTCTGCGATCTGTGAGAATTTCATGAACTTGATCTCTGCACTCGTTGCGTAGCCACGATTCATATGGAACGGGGAATCCAGCTTTCTTGCGTCTTAGGATCGCGCTGGGAACGCGTCTGGCCAGTGCTTTTTTCCATATGTATTTTAGAGTAAAGCCCTTCAGCTTGTAATGCGATGGCAGCGAGGCAGCAAACTCCAGCAGACGATGGTCGAGTAGAGGCACACGAAGCTCGAGAGAGTTAGCCATCGTCATCCTGTCGGCCTTAATCAGCAGGTCATCCGGCAACCAGGTTTTCGTGTCGATGTAAAGCATCTGATCGAGTATGCTTTCACCATGCACAACTGAGAACAGCCTGCGGATGGGCTCAACCGTGAATTCCCGGTCTATCTGCGGCAAGAAGTCTTTCGAGTAAAGCTGTCCAATTCCATTTCCAGAATACCGGTAGGGAGTGGAAGTACGGCTATAGTAATAGCTGGGGAAGCTTGCGCCTATTAGAGGAGCGTACTTCGCGACTCTAGCCGATTGTGCCAACCCGCTTAGTTGCGTGGCGCCCCATGATAACGTGGTGTTCAAGGGACCACAAACCCGCTTGAGGCGCTCCATCCAAATGATGGTGCGATAGTTGTCATAGCCGGCAAAAGCTTCGTCCCCACCCTCTCCCGAAAGTAGAACTTTGACATGATTCCTCGCTAGCTTTGAGACATAGTACATAGCAATAGCAGGAGGTTCGCAGACAGGCTCCTCCATGTGCCACACGTACTTCGGGAGGAATTCAGCAAAATCCCCAGCCGAAATCGTCATGTCATAATGACGACTACAAAACGTTTCAGCAGCGAGTTTTGCATAGGGTCTTTCGTCGGCAACATTAGCATCAGAGAAGCCCACGGTATAGCTACTCATCTCCTTTGTTGTCAGTTCGGCCGCACAGCCCAGGACTGCTGTTGAATCCACGCCGCCGCTTAGAAGAACGCCGATTGGGACGTCAGCAATCGAATGGAGCTCGACTGCTTCGGTCAGGAGATTTGAAAGCTGGGTTTCCGCCTCTTTGATACTAGGCGGACAGTGCCCCTTGAGAAAGTTAAGATCCCAGTACTTCCGGACTTTCAGCCTTCCGTCCTCGATAATAAGGTAATGTCCCGGGGCCAGTTTATGAATCTTCCGAAGAAGGGTGTCTTCGCCTGGCACGTACAAGAAGGTCAGGAATCGGTCAATCACCTCCGGCGCTAGGTCAAGAGTGACCTCTGGGTCGGCCAGGATGGCTTTCAGTTCAGAGGCAAATACAATGGCGCTATCAAGCACCGAATAATAGAGAGGCTTAATCCCGACGCGATCCCGAGCCAGCATCAGAGTTCGTGTCTTCTGATCCCAGAGAGCAAATGCAAACATTCCGCGTAACTGCTCCAGGCAGCTGACCCCTAACTCCTCATAGAGATGCACAATGACTTCGGTGTCCGTCTGTGTCCTGAGAGTATGGCCTTTGTTCACTAGGAAGGTCCGCAACGCGCGATAATTATAGATTTCGCCGTTGAAGACGATCCAGATTGTGCCATCTTCGTTAGACAGCGGCTGGTGACCATTCGCCAAGTC
>Ga0123355_10003756_pt1 | contig 21954 bp, 18 predicted proteins | sample TergutEmb28metaG_3_FD_89872 | JGI IMG/M metagenome (GOLD analysis project Ga0123355, IMG submission 89872) | Embiratermes neotenicus P1 segment gut microbial communities from Petit-Saut dam, French Guiana - Emb289 P1 | ecosystem: Host-associated > Arthropoda: Insects > Digestive system > Gut ... | reverse complement strand
TAGTCATATCGACACGGAAGCTATGTGCACTGTAGTTATATCGACACTGAAGCTATGTGCACTGTAGTCATATCGACACAGAAGCTATGTGCACTGTAGTCATATCGACACAGAAGCTATGCGCACTGTAGTCATATCGACACTGAAGCTATGTGCACTGTAATCATCTTAACACTGAAGCTATGTGCACTGTAGTCATCTCAACACTGAAGTTATATGCCCTGTAGTCATGTCGACACTGAAGCCGCTTCTTCCTAACATCTGTTGGCTGAAAGACTGTGTTGCCAGATCAGTGTGAAATAATCGGTAGGGGCGAAAAATTGTTTTCTTCCTATCAATTACATCCACAGGGTTAATAATTTTTAACGCTCTGAATAAGCTTGTAAAAGTGAGCAGGACGAGACTCGTTCAGCGATTAGACAGTGCTTGCACAATGCCGTATAAGTCTCGTAGTTGTGATGGGTAATATGTTGGGAAGGATTAAAAAAGAATTAGTTGATTCTAGGTGTTGGGTGTTGTTAGAACAGTTACTGTCCATTGTTTTGCTATTATTGTACGAGTATACATTTCAATGCAACATAAACCAACGAAATACACACTTTTCAAGTTAATCCTTGAGTTCGATTTTTAACGTCTAGCAGTCTAGCAGGTGGAAGAGTTTTTTCGTTACACTCTCTTCCACCTGCTAGACTGCTTACATAAATACATGAACAGCTTGTACAAACTGTCTTCCTGATGATGGACCCATGAGAGTCGAAACATGTAGAAGACGTCAAAAATCAAATTAAAACATTAATTTGAAAAGTGTGCATTTCGTTGGTTTATGTTACACAATTGTATCACAATGCACGGCGCAAAAAACATAAATCTAGTATTTTCTCATTTTGAAGGCAACCCGACAGTAAGTCACTCCATGACATGCCGATGCAGGCACAGAGTGGAAGCGTAAGTATAGATCCATCCAATTCGCACCTTCGGTGCTGAAAGGGCCAGCAACAGGCTGCGGCCGATATAACCCAGGGAAAATTCCGATACCTATTTTATAGGGGACTGGGTGGGACTCGGGGCTTTTCTGGACTGGCAGGGAACTTCTCGACTCCACCGTGATACAGACCATTGCAGTAGTGAATGCATATAATGTTCGGTAATATTACAGGAGGAAAGAAACTTTGAAGTGTACAAAATATTTACATAAAATTTTTGCGCATAAACTGGAGGTACGCATAATGAAACGGTCTGGTGCCGTAAAACAATTTTTTCACAAAGACGAGAACAAAGGTGAGGTAGCAATAAGAACTGGTGTTCGAGACTTGCGTCTGACTTTATCGTAGTAATTAACCAACCTGATGCACAAAAGTTTGTTTTACAATAAGTTCATTTCATGCCTTTACATGTTTCGAGCACCATGTGATCATCATCAGGAGGTCAAAATTGTATTATACAGCATCTGGTATCATTACACCTGTAGGTGGCCGTCCGGTGCACAGGGTACACCGGACGGCCACCTACAGAGTGTGATGATACCAGATGCTGTATAATACAATTTTGACCTCCTGATGATGAGCACATGGTGCTCGAAACATGTAAAGGCATGAATTAAACTTTTTGTAAAACAAAATTTTGTGCATAAAATTGGTTATTTACGAGGATAAATATACTGAGATGCACGGTCAGCAAAACATTAAAAAAAAGTGCGTGTGACTGTGACGGCAGGAAACCCACGGACAGTGAAAGAACTAAATTCTACATCATCGGTCTTTCAAGTGATGTGTCCTTTATTTTTATCAGAATTTAATTGAAACTGAAATATTTTAACAGCTTTTCACAAAATTCTCCAGTATTAGATGTTATCGTATAAAAATGTGTACTGCGCTTATCGAGTTCTGTTTGCTTCAAAAGAACGGACAGACGGAAGGACAGCGTTTTTAATTGGCATTCTGCAGGTACGCATTCGAGCGTGAATAGCAGAAGTCGATTGCCTTCTAATTTCAGTGTGTTTGATTGGAATATTTCGTCTGAACGAGCTGCACCTTCGTACTTACAGTAAGGCTGTAAGTACCTCTATTTGTGCGAAGGGATTATAAAATTCTCTGTCAACAGATTCATCTATTATGACTTCTGTAATTGAATTGCGGAATTAAAATCTATGGGAAAGAAACCGCAGATATTTGAGAGATATTGTTTGCCTTGCATTATTTCAATATTTGTGCAATCTGTTTGCTCAATTTTAATTATAACCAGCCCTCCTTTTCTTCAAAACATTCTGGCCAAAAGCTTTCAGCTCTTCATGTTTATTTATTTTTTTTATTTTAATAATTCAGTGGAAAGCACGTTACATCCGAAGGGAAGGCATGGAGGCGTCAAGATTTATAGAAATTCGGAAAATTACATAAGAATTAGCTTGTTAATTTAAAACAGCAGCAGTCGCTGGAATTTGTTTCATTCAACCTCTTTCACTCTTTTTATCATGTCCTTGTCTCTGGTTCTTCATTTCTTCTCCTTTTCTCGTATCTCCCCTTTTCTGCTTTTCTGTCTTTGTTTTTCTGTCTGTTTGTTTTTATTCAGTTTTTGGTGTCACAATTCCTGTAACCCTGAATTATCAGGTATTGCGACGGAGTTAAGTTTTTGATCAAAGTGTACAGCGACTTCTTGTTTTACCTGACAGGTCACACGAGTAATGGAGCTCAGGAATTCCGTACATTCTCTTTGGACAATCATAATGCCGTGAATTCGGGTAATGTAAAATCCTGTTTTCATCAGAAAATTTGACACATGTTGGTCGTTGAGACTCAGCTTTAGGGCCCTGTAAGACGTACCAGTACAAATTGTTTTACGTGGTTAAATATATACTCATGGCTGGCAAAATGTGTGGTCCTAGTACTAGCAAAACGGATCATCTACAATATGTTCGACACAACCACAGTGAAAAAGCAAACGTCTTTTTCAAGACGGGCTTAAAGCGTCACCACGTACGTGGCTGTAGAAGATATTAATGATTTTTTTCCCTATAAACCGAAATAGTTTGCCCTTCTCTCATTACCTCTTTCCAGTTTTCAGGCCCGAAATGCAGAACTCAGAATATTGTAGCGTCTATAATAATTGCATCTGACTATAGTGACAAATATTTGACATCATTAGACAAATGATGTGTGGTCAAATACCTGTTGTTTGTTGTACTGTTGTTTGTTCTATTTACCCTTGTGATTTATCCTGAAATAGGATAGTAAATCCAATCAAATTCATACTAATAATATTAACTGAATGTGTGTGTGGACTAATGACAGACATGGTGTTTAGGAGAGATGAATCACACTGTTAAATGTGGTCTTCTAACTACTGAATTTCCCGTCAGGGACCCACAGTTACTTTTAGTACTGAAATTGCGCTCCTGAAGTCCCTAGCTACCCACTGCCTGGAGATACAGCTAAGCTACGCATGTCTCCGCGTGTCATAAATACGGAGATCTGGTCGTCGAGTTTGGGGGTTGGGCGTGAGTCTGCAACCTCTCTCCGTAAAGTATCACATATCTCGAAACCTGGAAAATAAGGGGGCCAAGACCCATTATTGGGCTCTTGCGCCATCGAAGAAGAAGGAGAATTATTGAATATATATATATATATATATATATATATATATATATATTGAAAAATATGCAGGCCTATTTATACGTACAGAAATACCGTACTTATTCTGTTATGGAAATAAATTTTACGTACGTCACTGTACCTATACGATTTCCATTGATCCTGTGAAAGTTTCTCGGGCAGACAGCCGCGTCAAGATGTGAAGACTTTCCGAAGTTGCAGAGACTGATTCCGTCACCATCTTCAGGGTGTTTCTGATGCTGCCATTGACGTTATCCTCCTTATCTGTCCTCTTCTTTTGATTTCTTTTTTCCCATTTTCCTTGATTAGTTCATTGTATTCAAAGTCACTAATCACCATGACAGGCAAATACACTAAATTTGCCGAAAACTGTAGCACTCTAAGAAGTTTGTGAATTCGCCGATTACATTTGGAGCATTTTATAGCACAGAATTTCAAACGTTTTACTGCTTTTATTTTGGTATGTCCGATGTCCTTCATATGTTAATTCCAACTCGTTCTCTATCGGTTTGAGCTGTTCATACAAAGAAGACCTTAGATACCAATTCGTTTCAATTTAACGACCAGACTTCGTGTGCACAGGATAGCGGACACAGTTGTGGCTATTTCTCTTTTTTATTTCGGGCAACAGCCCTCCAAGTGGGCCAGGACCTCCTCATTCACGAGGTTTCTAGATTACACACAAGACGCACCACAGTCGGTAGGACTCATCTGGACGTCTGATCAGCTCGTCGCAGGGACCTCTACCTGATAATACACAACACTCACGACAGACATCTATGATCCCGGTGGAATTCGGACCTACAATCTTAGCAGGCGGGAGGCCGCAGGCCTAAGCCTTAGATCGCGCGGAGGACTGGCAGCTGTGGCTATTAGTTCGCGTTTATTTCTCTAAGGTTAAGGCCTGCGTGAAATGAAGGTATAATGAGTGTCGTCTTTCATCCTGTATACCTTATCGGCCGTCTGCTATTTCATCTCCAAAATTACTGAGTGTGTTTCCATGTTCTAAGTCTGCTCTGATGGTCGTGTAGCCCAGTAGTCATCATTGTCTACATTATTACAGTATAACGTCTAACATCTACACTGAGTCTAACTCAGATGAAATGCTTTTAACCAAATTTCCTACCTGAAGAGACATTTGAATTCTTGTAGGATTACTGAGTCTTTTATGTTTACGTGTTTCTGTATTGAACTTTCGACTTTTCTGTAATAACGACTTAATCTCTGGAACCAGGAGTATTGATATGCTTAGTGAAAATGCTTGTAGAAAATAATGTTTATCAGCTAGCAGGAATTTTGTGAAATAGCGAAGTTTTGAGATCATGTGTGTCAAATTTAAATTTCTGCTACATAAAATGAGAATTAACCTTTTAAACACCGAGTTAAATCCCATCTGCCATCTGCTGGCGTTATTAGGAGCTCACCATATTCTCCACGTTAGCAGGATAAGGGCTAATACCAGGCACTGAATATTTCGGCTTGCTTTAATAGCATTTTTTTTTTAATTTTTATACTTCTTTAGCCATTTAGACGCCGAGTAAAATCCCATCTGCCATCTGCTGACTTTATTAGAAGATCACCATATTCTCCACGTTAGCAGGATAAGGGTTAAATTATTATTTTTGTCAGATAATAAGATTGATAAGATGAGAGTAATAAAGATCTGTGACATGTTTGTAACTCCGCCATTGTGACTGGATGTGATTTGATCTCATGATCACATTCGCTCAAGTGTACCTTGCAATTCCGTGAGCTAAATTAGATTTTATTGTTAGCTCATAAATTTACCGCAAGTAAATACGACGTTAATAACCTTAGATTTGTTAGACTGGAAGTCTGCACTAAGCCAGCACGCTTAGGTCTTCATGAGGCAACATTTTGCCCTTTTCTTGTACTGCAATTTATAATATAAACCCCAGTTATAACCTGAATACTGTATCACGAAATTCGTCCAAAAACGTCTAACCACGTAAATGACTACATGGTGTCAAATCGTAAGATTCAAACTCTTATATCCCTCACAAACAACGGATAATACCAAGTTAAGAGGTTAGTAGCACATCGGCTTTTCCGTATGAAATCAAGGTCCGAGCCTCGGTGTGGATGGAGATTATTCTGATCTAACATATTTGTATATTCCATCGAATTCTGTGTCATATTTTTATGCTCTCTTAAAATAAACCAAATTTCCTTGAATCTATATACCAGTTAGTTATTTAGCGTCAGTAATTTACAGTCGACGTTCTACGTCTACGGCAGTTATGAATCAGTCACCGATTTACGCTGTGCCATTCGTTGGCACTTCAGCCCAATATCCAGCGCAGATCCCCTATTCCGATCCAGACCCTTAAACCGCCAATCCTCAGTTTTTCGTGAGTTCCCTCGATGCGAACTTTGAAAATGCTGATAGCACATCTCTAAACCATAATTCCTGTACTCCATATAGTGTTTAATTATCGGCTTATGTAACGACTGTATATGAACATCTGATTCGAATATGAGAATATGGTTATCAGCAGTGACCAAGTAAGGATACGAAAATAAATATATTTGTCTGGATTAGCTGCTTTTCGAATATACCGGTACTTAAATATCAATAAAAATCCAACTAGATGCAACAGTATGCAGTCTGATATATTTTACTGCAAAATCATTCTACATGTTTCGAGTGTCTAGTTCGGGACCGGGTCACGATGGAGGGAAGTAGCTGTACCGATATTATGATCTGTACCGGAGGCTGCGGTTACAGTTTTTGGTACTCCTGATGATGGGTGCGGTGGACACCCGAAACATGTAGAGTGATTTTTCAGTAAAATATACCAGACTGCATACTGTTGCATCTAGTTGGATTTTTATTACTATTGAATTATGATACGCGGAACCATGAGCTTAAAATTCCAGTACTTCTCCATTGTTACCGGTACAAAGACTTGCTCTTTTTTTTACATTTTAGGCGACCTGTTAGTGAAGACTATCCTGTTAACCTAAGTTATTAGTTGTCACGTGGAACAATTAATTATGTGCCTAAAGAAGTGGAAATTTCGTTGACAGTAGAGTAAATTCTGAAATTATTTGACTCCGGAAAAGAAAAATTCGCAAGTTCTATTTAAAAACGTTATTTTGTGCTGGACTTCATAGGGAAAGGCCACGACAATCATTTACTGAACCTAGCACCGTGAGCACCTTCAAAGCGCAAAGCGAAAGCTGAGGGTTATTGAAATCTTTACGGGAATAGAAATACGAAGGCAAAACGTATCTTTGGTTCTCTGGCACTGTGTGTGACGAAAATCAATTGGCTTTCGCATTACACCGCACGCTACTGGCAGGCTTACAGTTCACAATAGAAGTAGAGAACTCGGTGAAACATATTTTTGTAAAAATTAAACGTTCATGTTCGTGTCAAGGTATTGTGAGGTAGTTCTCATTGTATTTGTGTCTTATCGTATAACAAAGAGGAGTCGTAACCACAAAGTTTTATGTTCAGTGCGATACACACGAACTTGTACGAACAATTGTCATGCGTTATTTCTGTTTTATTTATAAGCACCTAACAAATGACACTGAACTGATCTATAAGTTAGTCGTGTTCGCGTTCTGCGACAAACGAACAGTTATTGATATGAATTTATGACTGTGTTGAATTCCTTCAGTTAGTTCAGCTTGTACTTTGAATGTGTCAGTGATTGTAACAATTATCAAACTGAGTTATCCTCACCTTTTAACTTTACATTTTACATGTCAGTGATACGTTACATTCTGTAGATACAATTTCAACAACTCCTCATCAGGGTTGTTTGACCGTTTATCTTCCTCATGAAATGAAGTGAAATGCCAACGTGATGCAACTAGGTAATTTTATTGATGAATTCTTAGCTCGACATGTTTCGGGGACATATGTCCATCATCAGGAGCGTTAGATGTTGAGTTGCAGATTATGGTTTTCTGCATCGAGTTTTTTGATGGGTGGTGGTCTTGAGAGCCGCTGCGTAGGTCGTGTTTACGGTGCGGATGGTGCCGTGCGTCCGCACGGCACCATCCGCACCGTAAACACGACCTACGCAGCGGCTCTCAAGACCACCACCCATCCAAAAACTCGATGCAGAAAACCATAATCTGCAACTCAACATCTAACGCTCCTGATGATGGACGTATGTCCCCGAAACATGTCGAGCTAAGAATACATCAATAAAATTACATAGTTGCATCACGTTGGTATTTCACTTTATTTCATTCCTCATCACTATATTTGTTAGCATTAACATACAAACGAATGAACATCGACATTTTATGGGTTATTACGCCGTGTACTCTCGTAGAGTTCACCGACGATTGGAAGAGCCTATTGCTTCCCTGAAGGTGGAGACTCGCACATTTCCGGAAGACCGGTTAATGGCACACTTTACGCTAGGGTTTGTGAGCCCTAGAAATCTTGCGCTGAAGAAATGTTTTAATGAATGTGTGCAGTCTGTTAATAATATATGTGCAAAGAAAATTTTACGTACGTAGTTACTGCAAATGGTCGATCCCAGTAGCTGCGCGGTCTATGGTGTAGGTCTGTAGTTGCTGGCTTGCCGCGATAGTGGGTTAGAATCCCCTGATGGCATGAATATCGTCTGCTATGTTGAGTGTCTGCTAGCAGGCAGTCAACATAAATATTATGACAAATACCAATTGCTACGAATAGAATTTCAAGACTCCTGATGATAGAGAGTAAGTCTGTCCGAAACATATAGAATTATGTATCAAAATATAGTTGAAATACAATGCATTTTGTTGGCTTCTATTATACGAATCCTCTAGAGTTTATGTAATACGAGGGAAAGAGGTAGCTTGTAGACACTATGAGTTTCAGCTTAGCGATTTGTTTAAGTTAATCTTTTAGCGACTTCTCCCACTAGATGCTGGCAACTTTGTGTCCCATAAAGAAAATACGGTGAAGAGTTGTTACATCGGCTTTTGAATGTGCACAGCAGCCTGCAGGGTTAAGTCCATTAGCTCGCCAAGTGTTGCCACATCTGTCACGATGGAATCGTCAGAGGTGCGCGGTGCATATGTTCAGGCACAACACTATACCTTGTGAATATTGTCGCGTTTCTTCTGTATCATGATAGCGTTCCACATCAGGAACTAGGAGGTCCTCCACACGTTGCTGGAGATATGCAAATGACTTAAGAGTGCGAGCGAAATGACTAATGTAACTCGCAGTTTAATACCCTGATATTTTGTAAGCTTAAAATTACACGCTGTTCAGAAATGGGGTTATGTAGGCAGTTGCAGGAAGTAGGAGGTTCTAGTTCACTTCCGACTTTTCTACTTTGTACAGTCGTTGACATAACATAAGAAGCTCTGAGATACACTTTTCATGCATATATTTCTTCACATGCTGCGATTTCTATGCAATCTATTTCTTCTCGTAATAATGGCTTCCGCAGTGTAATGCTTGTAACGGCTTCAGAATTTTATTTCCACTGCCTCCCTGACTTCTTTTAATTTTGAGTTGTAACTTTATGTTTACATTCCGCATTCCGCCTTCACCAGTTTCACTTACAGTCCTTCCTGTGACATGTATGTATTGACCAGTGGCGAATCCTGATCCAGAGGTCTAGTACAGCGGAAGGGTAACTGGAACGTTAGAACTGACATCCGAATAAGGACCTACCACTGATGTTAACCTCATCAAATATTCTTATAATAAAACCAACTAGATGCACTAGTTTCTCAAATTTATATTTGGAATAAAACTCTACATGTTTCGGAGAGTTACTCTGTCCATCATCAGGAGTCTTTCACTGTACACACAGCAATGGCCTACGTCAGCAATATCTGTATCAAACAGGCCATTGCTGTATGTACACTGAAAAACTCCTGATGATGGACAGAGGAACTGTCCGAAACATGTAGAGTATTTTTTTCCAAAAATAAATTCGAGAATTTAGTGCACCTACTTTGCTTTATTATAAGAATTTATCACGATGCGCGGTCACCTGAACGTCAACCCCCTCAAATATGTTGTCAATCTTAAGTATCTCACTTGCTGAACACCAGCGCCTTATAACCATAAGGATATTTTACCCTGTGAAGTAACGTAATGAGACTACAACGGAGCACCAAAAATGTGGAATGAATTAAGTCTCGACATTCCGTAATCCTGACTCTTTACTGACTGGAGTGTGCCTAGTGCTATTTCTGTCACAAGCCAGTTAAATGGTGAAATGTTTCGAATGTAAGGGTATTAAGAAGCTGCGTTGTTTGTGTTTTAAAGTGCAGGCAGCAAAGTGGATTACAAATGCTCATAATTCTTCCACCCGTGGTCTTCAAAAGAGCCGCATAAAAGGTCTAAATGGGTGTCGTCTGTTCGCATAGAAAGCTGAGATTTCCGGATCGATTAGTCTGAATTAGAAGTAAGAATATATATGTATATATATACACGAGGGTAAGTCATTAAATAGCATGAAATTTTATACTCGTAATAACGTTTTTACAAGAGCTTGCGGATGCCCTCTAGAAAAAAGCTCTTTGGCGTGGCCTTTAACCAACTTTGCACCGCCTCCATTACCTCTTCGTCATCTGCAAACTTCTGGCCCAGCAAATGTTCTTTCATAGGTCCAAACAAGTGAAAGTCCGATAGCGCCATACTGGACCTTCATTCTTCTGTAGATTTCAGAAGGTTTCACACCCTCTGACCACAAAAAACGAATAACGCTTCTTTGCTCTTCCACGGTGCAAGTTGACAGCGGAGCGGCCATGTTGTACGGCCTACTGCGCAGGCTCATACTGCTTGATCATCACGACCCCTATATGACATATTGTTAAGGGGCCATTTTGTGTCCCGAAATAAGATTTTTCGTTGTGCATACTTTTCCATGCATTTTAGAATAAAATTCCTGTTATTTAATGACTTTCCCTCGTGTGTATATATATATATATATATAACATTAAATATTAAAATCTTTAAGTGGAAAGTTTGATTACCTCCAAACAACAAAACCACGATTCGGTTGCCTTACTGTGTCAGTTATAAAAAGACCGGCATAAAGGTCTTTTATTTTTCGTGCCTGTGGCTTAAATTAGTCCTTGTACTGAGGAACTGATTTCAGTTTTTTTAATTTATTTACGGTGCCTCATCTGGATAGGTTTTTTAGCCCCCATTTAAATGGAAATAATTACCTAGGTGACAAATGTATGAAGATTGTGCATTGATTCTTTTAAACATTATTGCGGATTTATTTTTGAAGCCTGAGGAATAACGTGTAACGTCACCCACATGTATGCTATTCTGACGGAGGTTCGAAACAGGTACCTCCAGAATATTATTGCCACTCCAATTTGATTTGTTCTCTATCGAATCCCCACCGTAACCAATAGAAGTTTACAGAGGGAGTGGAACTGAAGTTATAGCAAAATCCACTGAAATATCAACACGAAAATTAGACAACTCGTATCACTGGTTACAGTTTTCATAAATATCCCTTATATTGATATTTCTTATGCGGCTTTACATTGATGGGAACTGTCATCTGACAGTTCCACTGAATACGCTCACCGCGAAGTTTGAAGAGTTTGACAGAACAAGCTGTGATGTTACTTAGGAATAAGTGTTGTTGTTTCAGTACGGACAGAAGCATAATTTGTAACTGGCGCTCATGAAAACGGATTTTTAGCAGATGTGACTGCTACTTGGCCTGCGTAAACCTAACTTTTTTTCTTTTTGTCATTTGTACAATATAAAACAACACTGTGGAGCTTTTCTCCCTGTATTTGTCTGTAGGTTTGAAGAAGGAAACAATTTGACCATCAGACACACGATCTGTGTTATTGAGATAGATTTTAACCCTTACCTTGTTAACGTGGAGAATAGGGTGAGCTCCTAATAATGCCAGCAAATGGCAAATGGAATTTAACTCGACATTTAAGCCATACACGCATATGTTGACAGCATCACGACATTATGTAGAGTTTACCTAGGGTACGAAAATCTTAACGTAATTTAAATCTGTACTGTCAGAAATGTTGCACCTAGGTCGACCACTTGAAAGCCTTATGATTAGTGTATACCTTCAGATGTGACAAATGAAACTCCTCGTTTTGCCCACACAGTTTTCTTCTCTGTTCTTGTGGTTCTTAAAATTAGGAACCATTATGGGCATCCACCGACTGGTCATGCTAATGGCAACACACAATGTTCTCTGTTAGGTTCGAACTAAACCTAAGTATGAGGCGGAGACGATAACTTGAATCCTTCAGGCTGTTCTATGACTCGACAGATAGTCGCCGGCCCCTCACCATGGACAGTTTGAGTAAGATTTATGGTGGACCAAGTGGCTCTGGGACAGGTTATTTTACAAGTACTTTGATTTTCCCTTGTCAGTATCATTCCACTCATTTACCGTATTCATCTTTATGTACCTGCGGCTCTTATCAGAAGATCTGACAGATGGACGAAGCCTGGTTGCCGCCAAACACAATGCTGTTTCGGACGTTATGAAGCAATGATTAGAGAAGTACTTCATTTCGTTTGTTACTTCGTCCTTTTGTCATCATAGCTTCAAACACTGGACTATTTGAAGCAAAATACAAGTCACAAATTTATGACTAGCATTTCGTGTAACGTATTGCAAATATAGCAAATCTATCGTATCTGTGAAGCCACTAGTGTCGACCACAAAAAGTTGGACTCCACACTATAAATGCCAGGATTTGTTTCTTGAAAACGTTAAAATATACATTTCAGGAGCACGAAACGAAAATGAAATCCATTCTTCGTGTATGAAAAAACATGAATTTTTATACCAGTAATTTATGTTATTCATATTCTGACACGATACACTCGGGCAAGTAGTTTGCATACGGAAAATTATACGGCGGGAGTGCTGAGAGAGAGAGAGAGGGGAGAGAGAGAGACCTGTTAATGCACAAGTTTGAAGCCGCTCGTGTGAATATGTGCAAATGTTGTCGTCACGTCATGTTAATTCAAATGTTTCCCAACTCTTCCACCTGTTTTGTTGCGCGTTGCACAACACAGTAGCCCGTCTGATGTCATGTCCCTTTTAGGCTCAGTCCCTTTAAGAAAAATGGCTACTTTTGTATTATGAACGTACATACGTATGTACACACGTATGTATATATATATGTATATATGTATTTACGCATGTATGTATGTATGTATGTATGTATGTATGTATGTATGTATGTATGTATGTATGTATGTGTGTATATATGTGTATATGTATGTATACATGAATTATGTATGTATGTGCGTGTGTATGTATGTATGTATTCGTATGTATGTATGCATGTTTGTATGTATGTATGTATGTATGTATGTATGTGTGTGTAAGTATGTATGTATGTGTGTATATATGTGTATATGTATGTTTGTATACATATATGTATTTTTATATGTATGTGCATATGTATGTATGTTTATATCTATGTATATATGTATGTATATACATGTATATATATACATGTATGTATATATGTATGTATGTACGTACGCTCCTACCAGTCACACTATGGCCCTGGGGGTCGACTCAGCCTCTAACAGAATACCAGGAATATTTCCTCTAGAGTATAGTCGGCCGGTGCGTAGGGCTAACAACGTTACCACTTTCACGTGCCGATTGTCTTAAAAACTAAGAGCCTCAATCTCCTGGAACGCTCAGGGCTTGTCAAGGCCTGTAGATGGGTTAAAAAGTGTGCACCAGTCTACGTATTTATTTATGTACGTTCGTGCCTATGTACGTGTGTTCCTTCTTATTCTAATGCTTTTATTTCCCCTTTACTCCTCTCTCTCTCTCTCTCTCTCTCTTCTGTCTATATCGCTGTCGTCTTCCCCATAACCACTGTCCTGTCCTCGCCATTTTGCTGTAGGATCTAAAAGGGACGTAAACTGACCACATGTTGTCCCTGGGAGCTGGTCACCCAGACTGTTTAGGGCTAATGGCAGGGTCATGCGGCTTCCGACATTATTCCACACGGGAAGATAAAGTTCGAAATGAAACCGGAGTGACTAGTATTAGACAGGAACTTTGCAAATGGAATTACACTCGGTTAGTAAAACAGTTTGAATACCTAACAACATGGACTTCGTGTATTTTGCTTAATGTTGCCTAAAACAGCGTTACGCTCGATGTCTATTAGATTTCAACAAAATACACTTGTTAGGCTATATATATATATATATATATATATATATATATATAAGCTCACCTTATTAAATTTTCTCCGAAATGTTTCGGCTCTGATTGGGCCATTTTCACGGGAACGCAATTCAAAGGAATGTACGTGATATAAGAGTATACAGTTTCGTTAGAGATATACGGTCCCCGATAAAGATTGGCCGGTTCAGCTTGTATCATGTATAAATATTAATAATCAAAAGCGTAATTATTAACGAATATTAAACTTTAAAGGACAGTCACTTTGTTTGACTTTTGTTTGTTATAGAATACTCATTTTTGTACGGACCTGTAACTTAATGTTGAATTTTCAGTCAAAATCCATGGCATGACGTCAAACTTCATTACAAAAATTCCCAATCCCCTGAAGGTGGAGTACCAAGTGTACTGTTTGGACGAGCACTGCACAATGTGTACCGTACGGTGGGTTTATTATTGGGGACCGCAGTAGCTCAGTGGTTAAGGTGCTGTGCTACAAAACGGAAGGTCGCTGGTTCGATCCCAGCTGGTGTCAGTGAGTTTTTCATTGACATAAAATCCTTCCGACACAGCCTCTAACAGAAATGATTACCACGAGTATTTACTGGGGGTAAAAGTGGCCGATGCGTAAGGCTGACAACCTTACCTCCATCCTGTGCCGTTGTCGTGAAATCTGGGAACCTTAACTTCCTGGAACCCTCTGGATCACTCCAGGCCTGTAATGGGACTGCTTTACCTTTACTGTGTTCATTATTATTATTATTATTATTATTATTATTATTATTATTTTAATTATTAATAACATATTTCTAATATTCTGTTCTTGTTTCGGGTTCAGTTCCTTAACAAGTATGAAAATTATATTGTCTTTTTCCGTTTTGTTTTTTTCTATTATTGTTTTAGTATTATGGTCTGTATGTTTTTATGTAAACGTGCAGACTTTGTAATTGGCAATTAAGCTGTTAATTAAAAAAATAAAGAACAAAAACCTGCATTTTTAAAGAAAAATTAATCCATTTGTCGAGGCATTAAGCTTTGAAAGCTGACAGAGAACCGCTCATAAAGGTCCGTACTTAATTACTGCGTGAAGTGGGACAGCTTAGCCGGTATAACGACTTGCTACGGGTTGGACGGTCCGGGGATCGAATGCCGGTGGGAACCGAGTTTTCCGTACCAGTCCCGACGGACCCAGGTGCTTGCTCAGCCTCCTATACAACGGGTACCGGGCAAAACGGCCGGGTCGTGGCGTTAACCACCCATCCCTATCTATCACGGAGGTTAAAGTAAGAGTAGAGCTATACCTGTACTCCCCGTCAGTTCCTTAATGACAGGTTAAAAAGTGAACTTTTTAACTCTTACTTTATTTTACGTTGCTTATTATCTTCAGTCTGTCATCTGTTTGTGATTTTGTACATTCAAGTTACGTCATATTCTAAACAAGTTTTTTCATGGTTTTACACTGGACCATGTATCTTCTCCAGTGTTACGGATGAGATATATTGATTTGAATCTCTGCCATTCCGGTCTGTATGCAGTGTCTGGGAAATCAGTGAAAAGGTGAACATATTCCACGTTTATAAATATTTAATGCTAAATTTGACGGCGGTTCTCTGTCAAATGCTGAGTTCGACAAGCAAGCTGCAATTTAAGAATAGAAAGTGTGATAATTTTCTACCTGGAAGTGGATATTTCTCACCTCATTGGATTGTGACAGATGAGTGCAGACACGAAGATAACTGTTCAGCTTTACGTATCTATGGAGAGCGTCATAGAAATGTTATGTAAATGAAGAGCTTTATATAAAGGCAAAAATATGACATAATTAAACTTCCATATCCAGGAAGGCGCACACAGAAAGGGGATGTCGTGGTCTAACCCAGTCGGTTTGTGCGTGTGTGTGAGACGAAAAACGTCTAACGGCCAACTAAAAGCGTTGGAATTTAATATTCCGAAACATTGAATGTTCCAGAAATTAATTTATTGCCAGTTTTTTTGTCTACTTCAGTGATACGGCGTTTCATTTCTTTCGACGCAGAACTTTTTGGTTTGTTTTTTAATTTGCCTTTGCGATTTTAACTGAGGTTCCTCTATAGCTTGGACAAAGAAAAAACAGTGTTTTCGTTCATTACAGAACAGGAAGGTTAAATGCTTTCTATAGTGAACGGTCGGTGTAAAAAATGAACAAATATAGGGTCCGGCTGAAATACCTGACGATTTGGCAACACAGTTGTGTGTGGAATCTTTGCCGTGGGGAATTTGTCTTTGAGCGCCCTTCTGGCGAGACTCAAAGCATTTCAGTTGCCATACAGCGCTGGTCTGTAGAGCATCGCGCTTTCGCTGTGGAGACGTATTTCTAAAACAACGGTTCTGTCGTTGTGATGCAGCGGATATTTCGCCGGCACTTCAGCATTCATCGGAACGACAGTGTCCCAAGTCACAATACTATACTGTTGTGGGTGAGAAACTTCAGGGAAACATTTCTGCCGCAAAAAGAAAACATCCAGGAAGAGAGCCTTCACTTAGAGCTGCTGAGAACATCGAACGATTGCGTCAGGCTTTTGTCAGAAGTCCTCCGCTTGCGGGAATGTGCTGACAACAAAGGACGCCACCTCACACACACTAAATTCAGGAAGTGAATATTGTAATTAAAATGCTTTGAGATAAAGATAATTTTAGTAATAAATTCACGAAAAAAGATAGTTTACTTTTCATTTAATGTAACTTAGAAATCGTTAGGTTTTTCTGCCGGACCCTGTTGTTTGTATTGAATAAAGCAACTGCATGTAGGTACCCAGTATCAGAAAATCTGCATCAAAATGCTTAAAATGTAGAAAATGGGATGAAATTCACACGTAAAGTGTTCAATTAAAGTTACACAGAATCACAGAAATGAGTTTGAACTATTAAAATGTTTATTGCATCTTTATTACAATTAGAATCCGTGATAGTTTATTGCATTTGTGATTGCTCTTCACCCCTGCAGATGCACATAACTAATATAGCCCCTCATTTTAAGTTCCAAATTGCTGTGGCTTCTCGAGGCCAGTTCTTACTGATTTGTGACGAAATGGCTGTTTTGGAAATTATGCTGACAGCCACACTGAATTTCTTGAGTGAACGTGACGTATGTGAACGTAAATATAGCTAGAGTGACCACTCGTACAGAGTTTCGCAGGATAATCCCGAAAATGCTTGTAAAATCCCTCGTTTCGGAACTGGGTTTAAATGTCCCGCAATCTGCCAAATCAACTCTTTCTTTCTAAACTCTATTTGGTAGCACTGTTTGGCTGCCACACTAAATGCATACTATGGCACTATGTGCAGACTGGGGACTATCTGAGAAACGAATCAACGCATTCTGCCTTTAAGGAAGCTGTTGTATTTTTGAAGTTGAAAACATCTGTCAGCTTGGATGAATTATGAAAAGGATTTTATGCCATGAATCCTTCACTAGCATTGGTTCTGAATGAAGAATTTGTGCTTAAGGAAAGAGATATTATGGAAAAAACAGTCAACCAAAAATTACATTTTTAATTCCAAAGAATGAACCACACTTCACATACTGAAAATTTTTATTAATTGTTATTCACGAAATGCAACAATGCATTTAACTTTAATGTGCAAGCTAAATTGTTTTTATTTTGTGAATGAACTAAAAATATAATATTCCTTGCACCATTTTGTTTTCTTAAAAAAAAATTCTTTAATTAAACCTCTAAACGCCGAGTTAAATCCCATCTGCCATTTGCTGGCATTATTAGGAGCTCACCGTATTTTCCACGTTAGCGAGTTAAGGGTTAATTTTAAAGTTCAACACGAATAATCTTCTGAATAGTACGTGTTTTGTAATAGTAATTATAACAGTTATATTGAATTGAAACCGCCACAACAGTAAAACCTCATTCTATACCCCCACCACCACATATATACCGGCATACCGCGGTCATGTTCGGGTGTCCCGCAATACTGAAGTGGAAAAGTGGTCACCCTAAATATAGCGCGGTAGATATAACATACAGGGGCTATCTGCTTGCTATGATTCCATGCGGTGCCAAAATCTGTATCTCAGTACTGCTGCGCATTTGTGCAGGTACCACAGATGTTTGATGTTTTACGGCGTACATCGTTATTTTTCACTCAAGATATTTACAGGTATTCTTGGCGCTTTAGAAAAGAGCTCTGACGAAGGAGGGACTGGAGATAGTTGCGTAATTGTGACTTTAATTGTAGGTACTCTTTGTGTAATGTTCATTTGACACTGAAATGGAAAAGCATAAGAAATGGCAAAATATGTAGGATATTGCAGGGAAAAAAATATGTGTGCAGAATTCTGTTGCAGGGATCTGAAATCACGACACCAATTGTGGAGACTGAGGTGGATGGGTGCACATGCGGTCTGCTAAAATAGGTCTCGCAAAAATAGTTCTCGCAAAAATAGCACTCATATGCGATATTGAATTGACTTGGGTCATTCTGGATTTACAGGCCATTTTCTGTGGTACCATGGTCATAGATATTTCCGCTTCACAACAGTAGAAAATTTCTTACGAATGTCAGTGAACAGTTGTTCAGTAATCGTAAAAGTATTCGAGAAATTGTGTATACCGTGGTGGTAATGTAAGCATAATTTTTTGTGCGTGTGAATAATTAGATATGGCTCGATGGACAGATGCAGCTCAAGTGTTCGTGACGCTCAAACCAATTTAGCCCTGGGCAGAAGGTGGAGGTGAAATTCCTGTAATGATATTCCGGCTGTCTTAGCCCGGTGAATGAGCACTCTAGCGGCTAGACGAACCTTACGGCCACTCTACACCACAACAGCGCCAGAGAAGACAACCCTGACTGAAAACTCCGCTATGGAAATTGAAGCCAAAAATTGAATATTATGCGTCTTCCATACAACTAATGAATAACAAACAAGTTACAATCAACAAATTGCACGTATTAAAGACAGAAAAAACTCATACGAATTTTGTTTGTTGTCTGTAGCCATCTTCACACAGTATCAATTGATACTCCCTGAACCCTAAATAAGCAGGAATGTTTTTATTGTGAATATGTATAGTTTGTTGGTTATAAATTTGGTTTACCAAAAAATAATCTTAGGTGGACTTTCCTTCCAGGCATTGAAATTAACCTTTTGGCGCCGGAATTATTTTTTAAATTTTAGCAAATCCTGTATATAAAATGTGCATAATACAGGAACCAAATATGTTAGATTTATGAAACAAACTGCATTTTGAAGAGGAAAAAAACGGAGAGTGTATACCGTATTTAAAATATTCAGTACCTATATTTGTTGAATAAATATATAAAATGCAACATTTATAGGTTAGCGTTGCGGTATGACGAATAAAGTCGTTAGGCGTCAAAAGGTTAATTAGTTTTCTAATTTTTGTACAGAAAATTGTGTACATTTTTCTATATTCAAGGAAGTTGAGGTGGGGTTTACATGTAGCACGCATGGTAGAAATAGGAAATGTATGAGCAGTTGTCGGTAGGCGTAAATTAAAGAGATCTGTACGTGTACAGAGACGAACTTAGGATAGCGGAGTAACGACTCGCACGGACATATGTGGGGGTGTTTACTGGATTCATGTGGCTCTACATAAAGCCATTTGGTAAACCCTTATGTGTGTGGTAAAGGGGGGGGGTGTGCTCATAAAAGTAGGAAAATTGTTCGATTACCCCGATGACCATAAGTGTCTCAAGGGGGATTGCCCCATGGAGTTAACGAGCGAGGTACATTCGTACACAGTAGTGTTCTGTGCTCTGCTCATTGCATATCCTGCCGTCCTGTGTGTCCACGTCATGCGGCGTCGTAATTATAATTCCGAATTTCAAAGCGACTTGTTTGCGTAACTCTACTTACATAATGGTTCGGTCTGTATCTGCCGGCCCTTTATAGTGCCTTTTTCTGTGCATTGTAGACTATGTGGAACGTAAACAGAAACCAAATAAGTCAAACCCAACTTACCAAGTAATGACATTAGTTGGAATCGGCTTCGTGGGTGAAGCAACGAAGCACTTTGAAAATTACGGGATAACAGTGGAACGTGTATCTAAGCTTCGAAACTTGAAATTATTAATGGACGAACACATGCGTAGGACATTTATTGGTGCTAATAATGAATCCTGCCGGTCCCAGTGGCCGCGCGGTCTAAGGCGTGGGTCTGCGGCCGCTCTCCTGCTGAGATTGTGGGTTCGAATCCCGCTAGAGGCAGGGATATTGGTCACTTGTGATTGTTGTGTGTTGTCAAGTAGAGGCCTCTGCGACGAGCTGATCACTCGTCCAGAGGAGTCCTACCGACTGTGGTGAGTCGTGTTTAATCTAGAAACTTCGTGAATGAGGAGGCCCTAGCCCACTGGGGGCTGTTGCGCCCAAAAATAAATAAATCCTGAAAATTTTGCCCTGTCGTTTTCTTCGTCTTTCTACCTGTCATCTTGTACAATAGTTAACATTCCAGCTTCTTGATCTGTAAGTCACGGGTTCAGACTAATTCCACAGCTGGACTTTCCTGTCAATTTTCATTGTTTTCCTCAGCACATGCACTAAAGTTGTATAATGTGACACTGAAATACCCCAGAACTGATCCTTCCACGTCACTTGTAATTTACAATCTATAGTACTTGTGGATAAAAGTGGCTTCTTTAATCAAATCTGAAACTCGTCCATATTAGAGGAAGGGGAAGTCTGTTATGGGAGCAATGTGCAGTATGTGGATACTACCTTCGTGTATTAGAAGTATAGTACGTGGATCTACACAGGTGAACATGAGCAGGAGGGTTAACATGTCTGAAGCGAAATGTGACCTGGGATCAACCGTTGCAAGGTAGAGGCGTCGCGAGAAATGTACATAGGCTTAGACAGGAGAACACAGAATGATGTCAAAGAGCTCCAAACGTGCCATCTTTGTGTTAAACATGGTGTTAGCCAGACGGAAGTCCATACATAACCTACATATTTTGTTGTGGCCCTCTCTGCATAACACAGGAACGCAGACGACAGAGCCATGTTACTTGTTATTTTACTTTCTTACTTTTTTCTTGTCTTTGTTTTCTTCCTTGTACGTTCAGTCATTCACTCGTAGTGTGTCTTGCGACAGGTCCATAAATATCGACACCACAGCCACCACCACAATCACCACCACAACCACCACCACCACCACCACCACCACCACTACTACTACTGCTACTACTACTACTACTACTACTACTACTTGAGGATGGACCGGGAAACCTCAGTCGGTATAGCGACTGGCTACAGGCTGTACGGCTGATTGAATCCCGATGGGGGCAAGAATATCCGCACTCGTCCAGACCGTCCCTGTGGCCCACTCAGCCTCCCGTATAATAGGTACCGTGTGTCTTTGCCGGAGGCAGAACGGCCGAAGCGTGCCATTGAACACCCACCCCTATCTAGCGCCAAGGTTGTATAAATATTAGAGATCTACCTCTATTCCTCCCCTCTGGGCCTTCATGGCCTGTTCTAACTTGAAGTTTACCTTTTTACCTTTAATTCTTCTCAAAGTTGCACTGCAATTTCGGAAGTCTTTACAGTGTAATTTATCATTCTTATGTGGAAAAGATACCCTGAATAGTTCTCATATGTCATTTCCTTACAGTAACAATCTAATTTTTTTTCAGCCAGAGAAAGGAAGGAAAAATGTGGTTTCGTATATATTAATCTTCAAGTACCTTGCAAGGTAAAAACTGAAGGTTAAAGCAAACTAAACTTAAAATTCTCACACATGTCAAAAAAGAGTAAAAATCAATTGCAGACCGAAACACACAGAAGTTCCATTTCTTTATCATAAATTGACATCTATATTATATAGCTTACCACTTGAGAATTAAATAAAAACATCGCTATTAGAAAAAATAAGGCGACATAAATATGATAATGAATTCCGTGTTGCTACTTACCCGACCTGGATAATGCGCGACACCCATTCACCAAGTCCAGTTCCGTGTGAAAGCGAAAGGGGCAGCTTTCCTTTTTCACTGCAAATATAAAAGAAGAAGTCTGGGGAATTAATTGTGTGATTTGGTCTGCTGTGTAATGTGTGAGAATTGTGTGGTTTGGTGTATGTATGCTGTGTAATGTGTGAGAATTGTGTGGTTTGGTGTATGTATGCTGTGTAATGTGTGGGAATTGTGTGGTTTGGTGTATGTATGCTGTGTAATGT
>Ga0123355_10003755_pt1 | contig 21956 bp, 16 predicted proteins | sample TergutEmb28metaG_3_FD_89872 | JGI IMG/M metagenome (GOLD analysis project Ga0123355, IMG submission 89872) | Embiratermes neotenicus P1 segment gut microbial communities from Petit-Saut dam, French Guiana - Emb289 P1 | ecosystem: Host-associated > Arthropoda: Insects > Digestive system > Gut ... | reverse complement strand
TCTTTTCTTTAATATTTGTTCCCTCAAGTAGTATATTACGCGTTTTTGCATCTAATCATATTCCAGGATAATGGCTTAAGAATCGCGCTAATCTGATTTTCATCAATGCTGAAATTTCTGCTTTCTATTGGCTTGACAGGGGCATTAGTCTTTGTATTTGTTTGCTTGACATCATGTCCGCATAATTCGCTAAAGGCAATTACAGAATCCAAATGAAAGCCTTGCAATTCCATAGTAAAATCAATTTCCTCATCCAATGAGCGGTTGACTGCAAAAATAATTACCTCGTCCTTTTCTTCGTTGTGTACAGCGACGGATTCCACATAAGGGACTGCGGCAAACTCCTCACAGCTATATTCAGGCGAATCAATCACAGGGTTAAGCACAACCCCGTGTCCATAATTTGCACATTGCATAAAAGGATAGAATGTAGTTTGTCGCCAAACTTCGCCACCCGATTCTGTCATAATCGGGGCTATAACATTTACAAGTTGAGCCAAACAAGCGATTTTTACCCTATCGCTATTTTTCAATAAGGTAATAAGCAGACAACCTACAAGCAAAGAATCCTCAAAATTATATATATCTTCCAAAAGAGGCGGTGCCTGCTGCCAAGGCTCTTGTTTTTTATCCTGCTCATGAGAATGATACCATACATTCCACTCGTCAAATGACAAATACAAAGTTTTTTCGCTACGCTTTTTGGCTTTAATATAATCGCAAATAGCAATTACACCTTTTATAAACCTGTCCATATCCATGGATTTTGCCAAATAACTTTTAATATCATTTTTTTGATTGCCATAATATCGGTGTAAAGACAGATAGTCAACATATTCATAAGTATGCTCCAAAACCGTGGCTTCCCATGAGGCAAAAGTCGGCATTTCATAATATGAACTTCCGCAAGCAACTAACTCAATACTATCATCCACCAATTTCATGACCTTTGCGGTTTCTGCCGCCAGTCTACCATATTCTTCGGCTGTCTTTTGACCTATCTGCCATGGGCCATCCATCTCATTGCCCAAGCACCAAGTTTTAATGTTGAATGGTAACATAGCACCATTCTTTTGCCGCAAATCGCTCCAGTAGGTGCCACCTGGATGATTACAATATTCCAGCAGATTTCTTGCAGATTCTACACCCTTAGTGCCTAGATTAACTGCCATATTGACTTGCGCATTAACTTCATTAGCCCAATATACAAACTCATGAATGCCAACCTCGTTGGTCTCAATTGATTTCCAAGCAAGTTCTAAGCGTTTTGGACGTGAATCGCCAATTCCATTTTCCCAATCATACCCTGAGACAAAATTACCGCCAGGGTAGCGAATAAAACTAGTCCCCATTTCTTTAACGATTGCCTTTACATCCTCACGAAAACCTTTGGCATCCGCAGTTGGGTGACTTGGTTCATAAATGCCTCCATATATGCAACGCCCCAAATGCTCTACAAAAGAGCCATATATTCGCAGGTCTACAGAGCTTATAGTAAATGATTTATTTACAGTCATTTTTGCTTTCATAAAACTCACCTAATCCTTTAATCCTGTGGACTTTATGCCTTGCACAATGTGTTTTGAAGCCACTAAATAGAGAAGCATGGGCGGAATAATCATCAATGTAGCCATAGCCATTTGCAGATTCCATTGTATCATATGTGGCGAACCATGCACCCTAAAGCCCGCAAGGGCACCTGTTGTCAAAGGTCTCCATTGATGCGATTGTACATAAATTAATGGTAGAAATAGCTCATTCCACCACCATATTGCGGAAAGCACTCCAATAGTAATAAAAATAGGTTTAGACAGAGGCACAATAACAATAGTAAAAATCTGCCATTGATTACAACCATCGCATTTGGCGGCTTCATCCAGACTTTTCGGTATGGTCATAAAAAATTGCCTAAACAAAAACACATTGTATGGAAAAGCAAAAAATCCAGGTACTATCATAGGCCATAGCGAATCCAGCCAGCCCAATGTTCTAAAAATAATAAACTGAGGAATAATGGTTGTTACCGCTGGAACCATCATTGTAGCCAAAATAAGCGCGAAAAAGAATTTTTTTCCTGTAAACTCCAAACGAGCAAGTGGATATGCTACCATTGAACTTGAAATCAAAGTGCCAACTGTATTTGCTATAATAAGAATCATAGTGTTGCGAAAATAAATAAGCGCGTTACTATTTCGTATAACCTCAACATAATTCTGGAATTGAGGATTTTCTGGAAATAACCGCGGTGGAAAATGACTTATGCCAGGCAAAGTTCTTAAGGAGTTTGAAAAAATCCAGAATATCGGGAACATCATAAACGCGGCAACAACAATCAATAATAAATATTGCAGAACTTTCACCCATAAATTTCTATTTACGGACATTTCGCACCCCCTAGTCGTAATGTACTACATTTTTTGAAATTCTAAACTGCAAAGCACCCACGGTTGCCACAATCACAAACAAAACAGTCGCTATAGCAGAAGCCATGCCCATATTAAACATTCTAAAAGCAGAATTGTATAATGCAAGGCTTAATACAGTTGTTTCGTTTGCAGGGCCACCTTCTGTAAGTGGGAAGATTATAGAAAATGCCGTATTGAATGAGTTTACAGTACCTACAACAATATTAAATAAAATAATCGGAGAAATAGTAGGTATAGTAACATGCCAAAATCTCTGTAAAAAATTAGCTCCTTCGACATCAGCCGCCTCATAAAGATGTTGAGGCACATCCTTCAATGCCGCATTAAAAATCAACATCATTTGACCAGTAGAATAAGTAAAAATGGTGACAATTCCCAATGAAACCCATACCCAAAAGGTATGATTAAGCCAGTTAGGTTGTGTACTAATCCCCAAAAGAGACAGAGCATAGTTCAAAATACCCATATGCTGGTTAAAAATCAATTGAAAAACAAAAGCAAGCGCGACACTCGGCATAATAGCCGGGGCAAAAAAACAAAACTGCCAAAATCCCCTGGCTCTTATTCTAAAGTTAAGCAAAACCGCTAAGAACAACGAAAAGCATACAGCCACGGTAACACTAATAATCGTATAGATAAAAGTGGCTCGCAGGGAATTTAGAAAGCCCGAACCGGGGGTAAACATAGCAATATAGTTATTAAGTCCAATAAATTCTGGGGTGCCAAGCAGGTTCCAGCGCGTAAAACTTAGCACTATTGAAGCAATAATCGGCCCACCCGTAAACAACAAAAAACCTATAAACCAAGGCGAAAGAAACCCATAAGCCACCAAGTTATGTTTAATCAAATCAATTTTTTTCAACCCCAACCCTCCTCAGACCAAAGGCTTTTATTTGATAAAAAATCAAAATCAAGACCGTGGGGTTCCACCCCACACCCCGCAAGGGATTTCATCCCTTGACCCTTCAAAAACCATTAAATGTTTTATAATGGGGTCTGGGGACGAGTCCCCAGCGGGGTGTGGGGCAGTGCCCCACGGTCTTAAAATTTTTATAACTTTTGCAACAAATATTTAGTTTAGCGCATCTAATTCCCTCTGAGCGGCGGGAACTTCATTGTTTACAACATGGTCAATTGAGTTGATTCCTAGCAAAACAGAATTGAACTGGTTGACCAAATTTCCTGTTACGGTAGAGTTTAGAAGAACAAAAGTAAAACGTCCATAATCATTGAAGGAGTCGAATGCGCCCCAGTTGGTTGGGCCGTTAACACCTGGTACTCTAAAAGCACCTTCTGCCGCAACACTCATCATTGCCGATGGATTAGCAGAAAATTCGCTTAGCAAAGTCTGCCCTCTGTGGCTCATCATAAACTCAATAAAACGCCATGCTTCTTCTTGATTTGGGCTTGCTGCATTGATAGTAAAGAAGCCAGTATGCAGGTTCGTAAAAGCTCTCTGGTCGCGAGGCAACGGAACTATATCCCAATTAAAAGGTACTTCTGAGTAACCTGGTACAAACCAGTTTCCTTGACGGGTCATTGCTGCCATTTCTGCCGCAAACAAATCACCTACACCAGTGCCAGGTTGAGGCATAACACGATATTCATTGGTCAAGCGATATTGGAACTCAAGTGTGCGTCTTAATCCGTCGCCCATTGATAGATTCATATTGGAATCAATTATATCGTCACCAGCTTGCCCAATCATTGAGTACCATATTCCACCAAAGTCAATGGCGGTTAATCCCCATTGAGTTACATTATCGCCTTCACGAATAGTGAGAGCCTGAGCGGCGGCGGCCATATCATCCCATGTCCAAGTGTTTGTAGGATGTGGAACATTGGCGGCATCAAACATATCCTTATTGAAGTACAAAAAATGTCCAGCATATACCCATGGTATGCCATAAATACCGGCGGTCATATCGGCCAAAGCCGCAACAGCAGGCATAAAGTCATTAACGCTTACCAAATCACTAGCCGCTACTCTATCATCCAAACTGATGATACTGCGACTTGCGGCAAAACGTGGCATATCTACTTCCCAAGCCAGAATTACATCAGGAGCTGTTCCGCCTATTACCATAGTGTTGATAACCGTGGAATAGTCTTCTGGTATGTTTACAAGTTCTACCCGAATATCAGGGTTTTCGTCGTGGAACGCTTGAATAAAGCTAACAGTTTCATCAACAGTATCCCACATGCTAAAACGAATGGTAACTTGTTCGACGGGTGGAGGTGTTGTTCCGGTTGCCGGTGTTGTTCCAGTTGCTGGAGTTGCTGGAGTTGTTCCGGTTGCTGGTGTACCTGCACCAGGAGTGTCCATTCCGCAAGCCGCTATAACTAGCGCGACACACAATAACGCCGTTAACAAGATAAACTTTTTGAATTTTCTTGTTGTTTCAGATAAATTTTTCATAAAAAACCCCTTTTCTACATATCTAATTCGTTTTAATCCAACAGCACATTTCCCCTGGTTCCCTGTTTGCCCATAAATAATAGGGAATCCATTTCAAGGAAATATTTTTATAATCACGCGCTTGCACCCGACGATACAATACATCCGGTTCCCAAGCGTCCTGATTCAATCGTAAGCCTTGCGATTCAAGCAAAACTGCCCCGCCAAAAAATTCTTTATTGAATGAATATGTGAACTCGGTTTCCCTATCCAAAAAAATTCGGTGAAGGTCAGCACCATTATCAATTTCCTCTAAGCAATAAACCACAGAGCCACGGCGTATTGCTACTTTTCCGATATTTTCCCGAACCCTTGGGTTTGCTTCTACAATAGTCACTGGCATATCAAATTCAATTAATATCTCGTCTCCAGCATTTAACTTAGAAAGTAGCAGATATCCAGAATCGCAACGGGATACATTATCGCTGAGGTTAACGGAATAGTTTTCACACCAGCCTGGTAAACGAACTGCCAAAACTGCCTCAGTTGACCAATCTGTCACTTTTAACTTGATTGTTCCCTCCCAAGGATATTCAGTGGTTATTTCAAAGCCGATAGAACCGCAGTCAAGCTCGGTTTGCACAGTTCCATCTACAAAGAGGTTGACGTAAAAGGTATTTTTATTTTTGGCATAGAGGTAATCGCCCAATGAGGTTAATATCCTGGCTAGATTAGGTGGACAACATGAGCAACTAAACCATTTTTGACGCTGGATTTTAACATGCTCCCTATGCTGGTCTTTTTTTGTGGATTCTGGCACAACTTCTAGGGGATTAACGTAAAAGAAACTTTTGCCGTCTGCTGACATACCACTAATAATTCCATTGTACAAAGCCTGTTCTAGCACATCTGCATATTCTGACTTGAAACCATCATATTCAAGCATTCGACGGGCAAAAAAGGCAAGGGCAATGCTGGCGCAAGTTTCGGCGTACATGGTATCGTTGGGAAGGTCGTAGCTGAAAGTAAAGGCTTCGCCATAATAAGACGAACCTACCCCACCAGTAATATACATTTGGGAACGGGTAACATCTTTCCATAAACGGCAACAAGCTTCCATTAAAGAAGCGTCATTGGTTTTATATGCCACATCAGCCATACCTGCATACATATATAATGCTCGCACTGAATGACCTATGGCAGATTGCTGTTCGCGAACAGTTTCTCCTGCCTGGTAATAGCCGAATTGAAATAGGCTATCTTTCCAATGGTAATAATTGCTGTGTTTTTCTATCTCTTCGCGGAAAAATAACGGTTCCTTTCCCCTTTCATCAATGAAGTATTTTGCAAGCTTCAAATGTTTTTCGTCTTGGGTAATTCCATAGAGTTTAACAAGAGCAAGCTCAATTTCCTGATGACCGGGGTATCCGTGTATTTTTCCTTCTTCCGAACCAATAAGACTATCCACCAAATCCACATATTTAATCAAAGCTTTAAGCAATTTATCTTTCTTGGTTGCATAATAATATGCAACTGCCGCCTCCAAGAAATGTCCAAGGCAATATAATTCATGATTTTCCATTAAATTGGTAAAACGTTTGTCCAGCCCGTTTAATATATAGTAGGTGTTTAGATATCCATCGGGCTGTTGGGCGGCTACAATATCGTCAATGGCACCATCTGCAATACTCTCTAGTTCAGCATCTGGGCGAACCATCAGGCTATAAGCTACAGCTTCAAGCCATTTGGCAACATCGCTATCCTGAAAAACCCGTCCGCCGAATTCGCCTTTTTCTTTCCCCGAAGCCACGCGGAAATTGCGCATACAATAGCTAGGTTCGGCACCTTCAATCCGGTCGTTGAGAGCTTCCCATTGATATGGGATTACTTGAGTTATTGCCATATCAATAAAATTTTTCCAAAAATGTCCTGTTATTGTTACTTCGTTAAGCAGATTTGTTTTCATGCGCAAACTCCTCCATTCCAAACCAAATTACAATGTAAAATCTAAACGATTAGAAATTGAATAAAAAAATACATGAGATGGAAATTTTCATTCAAAACGCCTTACTGTATCCCGTAAAACCATCTTACTGGGGACAATAATTTTGCGTTCACCCTTGCCTTTGCCAGCTAGAGTTTCCACGGTTATTTGCGCGGCGGCAAACCCGATAGCCTTTAAGTCAATTTCAGCTGTGGTTAGTTTTGGAAAAACAAATTCGGATACGTCCCTATTGTCAAATCCCACTACGGATATATCCCGCGGAACGTCTAACCCTGCTTCTCTAATTGCGTCCATAGCTCCAATAGCCATAAGGTCATTCATCACAAAAACTGCTGTGGGCAACGCTACGTTTCCGTTTTCCAAAAGCTCCTTCATGCAGGAATACCCCGAACTGCGTTCCCAGTCACCGCTTTTTATAAGCTGGCTATCAAGCGTAACCCCCACCTTATTGAAAGCTCTATGTATGCCTTTAAGCCGCAGTTGTGCTGGTGCAGTGTGTGCAAGTCCAGTTATGACAGCGATACGTTCGTGTCCCATTTGCAATAGATAATTCACAATTTCAGTGGAAATATCTTCATTTTCATATGTGACAAATTTGGTATTTGCATCTCTTGAAGTAGAATATGCAACAACCACTGGCAAGTTGATATCCTCAATTATGCCTGAAATATCGCGGTCAAACATACCTATATAGATTATGGCATCTACTTTTGCCCCATAAACCAGAAACATCAGTTCCTTGCTGATTTTTTCTTTTTGATGAATAATCTGGTCATATTGATTAAACAAGCTGTCCAGCATTCTAAGGTCACTTAGAAGAATACGGTAATCTGTTTTTTCCACATATTCAGATATTCCGTTGATAATGCGGGATACTGGGAAAGCCAGAATATCTTCTACAAGTATGCCTATTGTATTGGTTTTTTTTGTACGCAGACTTTTGGCCACAGTGTTGGGTTGATAGCCTGTTTTTGCAATAGCCTCAAGAACACGTTGACGCTTTTCGGAAGTTACAGTCCGAGTACCATTTATAACATATGATACTGTAGCCGTTGATACACCTGCCACTTTAGCAATATCTTTAATGGTAATCGTCATTCACCTCACCGATGCTGGATTAAATGTCTAATAAAAAGCAAAATCTAATCGTTTAACAATATCATTATACACAATGCACAATAGATGTCAATATGATTTTTGAATATTTTTTGTGACACAATGACTTATAATTTGGGGTTTTCAATCATGTGGTCGAAAAGAAAATTGGGAAACCCCCTTAAAAAATCATATTTTTATCAACCTGCTTAACCGAACGTCTACAACAAGGGATGGGTGGCAGTTTTTATTGGCGGATGCGTTAATCCAAAAAAGCCCTCGCCAAACCATTTACTCCCTCATTGTAAATAAAATAAGTGTAGATGTCATGAATGACCTTCTACACTTTTAGGGTACCAAAAAGCCCGTCAATATTTTTTGGCGAGCAATTTTTGTTCTGCATATTAAAAGGCTATTAACTAGCTATCTCTAGCGTTTCCATACAGAACCTAGTCAAGTCTACATTAGAATTGAACAACCCTCTAGTGTTTCAAAGCTATCTCTAGCGTTTCCATACAGAACCTAGTCAAGTCTACGTTAGAAAGCAACAGCCCTCTAGTGTTTCAAAGCCATCTCTAGCTTTCCATATAGAAATACTACATATAAATGGGGTGATTAAAATGACGTTTCAAAGCTATCTCTAGCTTTTCCATATAGAAACCCTACCCAATTATAGCCTGCATAAACACAAGGAATAACCCCACTCTGAAGGACTGGCCTCATAAATTCGGGATGATGGGGGTTTTTGAAGCAAAAAATCTTCCCGAATTTTTTACTATCTATGCCTATGATAAAGCATTGATTCAAAGAAGTCAATCATTCCCAACGATACTCACTACACTAAAGCTAAGAATTAGAAAAATTTTATCACTCCCTTCTAGCTCAAATATCAAAGCAATTCCAGTAAAATAAAAGCCCGCCAAAATTTTCTGGCGAGCAATTTTTGTTCTGCATATTAATAAGGATATTAACTAGCTATAGCTTCTTTCCACTTTTTATATTTGGCGTGATAATGAACTGCATAACTCATCAAGTAAATAACCCTTTCAATAATTCGCGTTTTGGCTTGCCAGGCGCGAATTGTTCAACATACATCACTAGAAACTCTATAGCCGCATTCTCAAGATGCAACGAAAGGTTTTCAACATTAGCATTCTTGCCGTGTGCAAGTTTATTTCTTATTTCTTTTCTAAGTTCATTGTATCTCTTAACAAAATCACGAACGTATTTATCACTTTGCGGCGGGGCATATACAAGTTTTTCATGTATTTTATTTTGCAAATTATTATCGTAAAGTTTCCCGCCAACAACATCAATACACGCGCTTTCTATTGCCTCAACAAGAAGTAATGCCCCTAGAACCAGTTGCCCCTTTTTTATTTTCCACAATACTGATGCTAATAGTAGTGCAATATGGTCATCCTTATACGGCTCAAAATGTGCGGTAACTTGTTTCATTATTTCTTGAATAATCATCAAAATTGGATGTTCTAGCACTTTATTGGGATTAGATAATGCTTCCAAGGACAGATTAACCATTGTTTGCAAATCGTCGTGATTATGAATATCAGAGGACATGGTTTCTACAAGAACCTTAAATGCTTTTCTCGTCTTGTTCGACAGTTGCTTGTCAATTCTCTCACCTATTTTGTTGTCTTTGCCCTTCCAAAGTTCATGCAACAAAACAAATTGGCCTTTTCGATTATATTCATCAACGGCTCTTGTCCAGTCAAGCAATTCTATGAGTTGTGTCATATCAACAACAGGTGTTTTACCACCATAAGTTTTGCTTGCTTCCAGCATTGCATAAGATACCATTTCAATGCGTATGTCACGTTGCAAGATGTTTTTTGCAAGATTCACCGCCAATAGTTCATAGAATGGCAAGGAACGAAATGCGTGACTTATATCAAAGTATACAATATCTCCATCTTTAAGTGATTCCGCTAATTTATTGAGTATTGTAAGGTTTTTCAATTGTTCATCAGGAGTTGAACCATACTCTAGCACACAAATTTCACGACAATCCCGCCCCATAGTCTCTTTAAGAGGCTCAAGTACTTTCCGCATATCGTCAACAGATAGCCTTTCACTGTCACGCTTAAGGAAAATATCAAGCAACTCGACATGGTAATCATCATTGTATTCAGTTTGTTTACCAAAATTCTTATTGTCATCAGAATGTATATACTCATACAAAGACATCCAAGAACTACCAGATGTACCAACAAGAATGAGTTCGTCAATGCCATGTAGTTGTTTCAATGCCTCTGCAACAAGGGGAGTTACACACAACTCCCCGTCAGGTTCATCTGCATTGAAATATGTAGCACTACTGTAAGCATAACGTTCCTTGTTAGGATTTCCACTTCCTATTGATGTGATTAATACCTTAGCCATTGTGTAGCTTCTCCTTTACTTTTTCATACAACTGAGCAATATCTTTGTACCGATTATCGCCCACCGCTTGCGCACGTTCATAATCGCTAACAAAATACCTCAATTTCAATGCTATCTCTAGCTCTTCCATATGGAAAATGTGAATAAAATGACAATTTTAACTAAGAATGGCATGTTTCAAAGCTATCTCTAGCTTTTCCATATGGAAAACGGTAATGAGCCTTTTGTTATTTCAGGGACTTAATTGTTTCAAAGCTATCTCTAGCCTATTCCATATAGAACGCGAAAGTCAGCTCAACTAAACGAGCTAAAGACTGTACAGTTTCAAAGCTATCTCTAGCTTATTCCATATAGAAACGAATCAATGGGATATCGTTATGTTGAGATAGTGTTTCAAAGCTATCTCTAGCGTTTCCTAAAGAAACTATTTACAAGATTGTGAATAGCTTCAATCTGCTGTAGACCTGCGAGTGTATTTGCTATGATTTCTTCAAACTTTGCAAATTCCTCAGCACCAAGACCAAGCTGGTTGGCAGTTAACTCCTTTTTCTTGTACCTCGAAATTAGTTCAAGAACAAAATCTGGTGTATTCATAACCTCATCCTCCAATTAATTTCAAAGCTATCTCTAGCTTATTCCATATAGAAACGTAACAAGCATGTACCATACGTTCATGGGAGAATCGTTTCAAAGCTATCTCTAGCGTTTCCATATAGAAATGCAGTTCCACATTCATCGTAACCCAGCAGAACCGTATGTTTGTGTTTCAAAGCTATCTCTAGCCTATTCCATTTATGCCTATGATAAAGCACATATTCAAATAAGTCAATCATTCTCAATTAACTTAAATATCAAAGCAATTCTGGGTAAAATAAAAAACCCGCCAAAATTTTCTGGCGAGCAATTTTTGTTCTGCATATTAAAATGTTATTAGCTAGCTATAATCAGCCCTGCAATATATATAATAGTTTGTTGTGCCTACTTTCTTTTGATGTGATTAATACCTTATCCATTTTGTAGCTTTCCCTTTGCTTTTTCATAAAACTGAGCAATATCTTTGTACCGATTATCGCCCTCCGCTTGCGCACGTTCATAATCGCTAACAAATTCTTCTAGTTTCTTCATTATTTTAGGACTTTTATTATACGGAGTTAGCCAATTCTTAAATTCAGCCGCTTTATATTGTCCATAAGGAGTTGCCTCTTGAACTTTCTCAACCTTACTAATTATCGACCTCTTAACTTCATTGCTAGTTGGTTCTTCTTTTTTAATGTGCGGAACAGCAGACTGTGTTTCAGGTACGGGTGCTGGCTTAATTTTTGCTCGATTGTTTTCGACTTCGCCACTCCCTCTCGCATATCCCCATAATGCGATGTTTTCATCAAGTGGGTTAGGCAACACCTGATTAAATGTTGGATTAAAACCACCCAACAAGATTTCTTTGTTTATACCAAACCACGCATAAGTAGAAGGTTCTATTATTTTGCCACTACCACCTCTACCAGAGTTTCTACTGCCTTTTGGATATTTTACATCATCACTTGCTTTTGAGTAGTCTGTCAATTTTAGATATTCGCGCAATGCAGTTGTATCTTCGGGTTTAACTGGTACATAAGAACATTGAGTCTCTTTCTTTAACGTCAAGTTCTCATCAAGTGTCACAATTGAAACCTCAGTACATGTTACACGGGCACTACCATAACCATATGGTTTACCAAAACCAAACTTATGGGCATGTGTTAAATTATGTTCTCCAAAAGTCAGAACCCACAATAATGTTTGAAGTTCATCTTTGGTAAGTCTGTCAAAAGCAATTTTGAATGTAAAAGATTTACCTTTTTTAACAGGTCTAACCTCAGTACGTTGATTGCCAAAAGCTTGAGTTTTATCCTCTAAAATGCTCTTCCTATGCCAATAAAACTTTCTGCCCCTCAATTTTGGATTTTCCAGTGGTGTGCGTACAGCTTCCTTTGCAGTTTTATTGTTTTTGTCGAAATATTCATAGTAGTTTACAATATAGTCGTAGTTGAAATATGCCGCGCCGTCCACATCTTCAAGGTAAAACTCTGTTGCTGATACTTTTGGAGAAGCCAAGATTGGAAGTGCGCGGAGTTTGTCATACCAATCACTCCAGTCTTTTGTAGTATCAAGACCCCCAGAGATATTTGGTGTTCCGTCACAAAACATCAACCGTGAAGCAAGAGAATCCTCGCCAGTCATACCAAAAAGTGCGCAAGCAGGACAGATATCGCTTAAGTGTTCACAAGGGTTATGCTCACCTTGGCTTTTAAGTAATTCTTTTAGTGTTCGTGAAAATACTTCTTTTGTAATGGCAGCAGGGGAAAGATAGTAAAAACTAGTGTTATCCAATCTGGTGTAATATACTGGTATTGCCTTAGCATCAAAGTAACTAGCATAACCTTTATGGTTTTTATTTTGGTTTACCCCCTTTATTGCACCACCCCTTTGCTGATACAAACGCCACACTTCCACAAAATTGGTCCATTCACGATTGTTTTCGCCTTCTTCATCAAAACGCGCAATTTCAATTTTATTGCCTTTGCTGTCCAGTTCATATTTCATTATAGCATCATGTTTCTTGGGTTTATTCCTATCAGGGAAATCCTCACCGCGCAGATAAACTCCTCCACGCAATTCATCACCCGTTTTATGCCCTCTTCTGTCAGAGATTGGCCATTTCCATTTGGAAGCTTTATATAAAACGCGCTCGCCAGTTGTAGCATCCTTTTCAATTATGCCATAAGAATCCCGTGGCACTGGGGTACGTCGGTACAGGGTGTTTTCATCATCGCAAGTAGACATACAACCATTTAAGGCCGCTTCATACGCACTTCTAATCACCCCTCTGATACTTGACCCCGGAATTATCGGACGCGCAAAATGTTCCCTTGGATTATCAACAGCCTGCAAATCCTCGTAGCTGAAAAAATCATACGAGTTGGCAAATGCAAATTTGTCACTAAAAAAATGATTTCGTGTCGTATTTGGCGTAAATAACGGCGAAAGAGTTTCAAGTTCACATACTATAGTTCCACTAAGGCTACCATATTCTACTTTTTCACGCCTAACTTTTTCATTTATAGATACAAAGTTATATGGGTTGATAAATCTCTCGTTTGTGGTGCAATAATTATTCACAATTCCACCGCCTTTCCGCTTTCATAATCGTAATAAAAGCCTGTGTACGCATAATCTACAACTTCTAAAGCACCCGAACCACTGACTGATAGCCCAAAATCATACTTTTCACATTTAGGCAATACAGTAACTGGATTGTAACGTACAAAGTGTTTTATCCCCAGTTTTAGTGCAACTATGTCTTTTTCGTCTTTTTTTTGAAAATTGAGTTCACCGGGAAAATAAATCACGCCTCCCCTATCTTCACGCAACTTAGTGAATTCACCTATAAGTTCGGATTGTTCGCCATACATGTAGTATTGTACATGCGCAAGTTCCGAGATATAATCTTCATTTTTATACATTGCCGTATCCCGAAGCTTATCACCAGTAAATTTTAGTTCACGATGACTGTTAAATACACGTAGTACAGTAAGGTATTTCTCATCAAGTGGCTCATGGAACGTAAAAATGCCTCGTTCCCATTTTCCAATTTTTACGCTGTCATATTGTTCTGCATAAACCCATGCCTTGTTAGGAAATGCGGCCATGATTTCATCAAAATTTATTTTCATTAAGAAACACCTACTTTCTTAATTTCCTTAATATCCTTAATAGAATGAATTGCATGAATAAGGCTCTTTTTGGGGCTATTTAAGGAAATTGGTTCTCCATCTATAGCGGCATGTTCGCCTTTTATTTTGAAAAATCCCCGCCCAATTGATGTCTCACCACCTATTTGTATAAGGTCATTATTGATAGCATCCAATCCTAACAGTAGTAACTCGCCAATATCAGTCCGTTCCCTTGGAAATCGGATTTCCAATATAGTTTCCCCACCATACCAAGGTTTTTCATTAAATAACGCGCCATTTGCCGCGCCGCTTGTAAACCTATCTATTTTCACGCGGGTGATATTCCTAAAACCATCAACAACTTCGTTAACTGGTTTCAGAAAGGAGACATTGAATACAACTTGTGAAGCAATAGTGAGTTCCTTATCATCAATCTTTTTTACAACACCAAATACGGAATCAAGATAAATTTCAACCTGTGGGAATTTAGATTTTAACAACTTATACAAGCCAGCACGAAAAGCACCCGCCCAAGACGTACCAAAAATCACAGGTTCGCCGCCGTTCGTAATATGTTTATAGTCTGGTGCTTTCTCATCTTTAGTCAAATTTTCATATATGTTACGAGTATCTCGAATCATTATGCTACCATCTAGTTTAAGAGTTGCAGTAAGCACCGAGTAATTACTTGAAAAGTCTTCATATACAGCGGCTTCCCAATCCTTTGAGTTTTTCCATTCAAAGTTAATCCAATTATTCAAGTCATCTTTGTTATCAGGAGTAAGAATGAATTGACGCTGAAATATTGAATTGCATTTTATTTGCCCAAAGCCCCGATTAGTTTTCGCTCCCACACATAAAAGGTTCGTATTTAATATGCTAATGAGTTTATTTAGCATTGACTCGTAGTTTTTGCCCATGTCGTCTCTACGGATTGTAAGTAATAATCTCATGGTAAAAATTGCACCAGTATCAATTGCCTCAAAATCGTACTTCATTCGGTCAATTGCAACTTTATTTTCTGAATCAAGAGCAACACCGTCAAGTTCTATAATATTTGCGTTTGCAAGTTCAGAATCAAATACCCATAATGGGCTTATATTATTTGTATCGCCTTCTTTTCCAAATAGGGCATTTGATTCAGATTGAGCGAAACATAACAACGAACGTAATACACCTGCAACGGTTGAACCTGGAAGAAACGGTTTGCCACTCGAATCGCGCATAATATCACTGTCAGTATTTTCGCTAACACCACTTCCGATAAGTGCAGGCGTTAGGAAAACACATTCTGCTTTAACTGCTATCCGCTTTGTTACAGGATTAGGATTTATTTTGTCGTAGTTGTCACTCATTGATTGTCACCACCATTCTGATTTGTTGTCTCTTGTTTCGCTGATGCCTTATTCCTGCGTTTTTGCTTAATTCTTAAGATGGCAGCACTCAAGAATTTTTTGTACATTTCAAAACTGTTATTTTGTAACTCAAGAAGCTGTACTATATGTGCCTGACTCAAATGAACGTGGTTTGTTTTGAAATACCATTTGTCCTTTCTTGTTGCAAAAACTAATGCGGCAATTTTTTGTTCAGGCTGTTGGATTTCACACAGCTTGTTTGTAAAATCTGCAAAGGTGTTTGATTCTCTAAGCATAGTAACAATACGCTGTAAGTTTGCATTTTGCGGTGGATTTACCAGATGTTCACCATATGCTGTCCCATCTGCTATGGCCTTTTTCGAGGCTCTCAACAAAAGAATTTCTTCTGGTGCTTCTGGGTGTAGATTTGTATTCTCTGCATTTGCATTTTTCATGGATGTTTCATCTGAATTTTGGTTTTTGCTATCGACTTGGATTGAAAACATATCAGAGTGTGGAACATCTTCAATACGAACCTGTCCAAAGCCTTCTCCGGTACGTTTCCCTATAAAATCAACTTCAAGGTTAATATACTCACCGTTGTACTTTAATACAATTACACTGCCTTCTGCAATTGCCCTTTCATGTCCACGTGGCAACAACCACTTAGAGTTATAGCCTGCCACTACCGTTTCTGAACAAGCGTATCGCACTATTTCAAAATCTTTACCAAGGTTCGCGCTAATAACAGATAAGTTTGTTGTGTTTACTCCCTTTTCGTCTTCTAGTATAAGTGGGGTAACTGCTACAAGTCTGAAAGTGTCACCATTTCTTAAGGTGCGTATGCTTGGAATTGTTGTCATAGGTGCAGGAGTGATGACGGCTTTGCCATATTGTGCGGTACGCGAACGCCCGATTCTAATAATATTATCCTTTGCAAAAAGATTGATTAACAGACTTAAATCTTCTTCACTTCCGATAACATAACCAGCAAAAGTTTGACCTTCTGCCAATGCTTCATAAGTATATATTTCGCCATCGTCTTCATCTGAATGGCCTTTAGTTTTGTTAGCAGGGCGCGCATGATGGATATACGAAACCTTGGCTGAATTATACCGCGCTACGGTTCCGTTTTCTATAAACACAAAACCATTTAACCGTTTACAAACAGGATCGTCTTTATCCAATTCTTCAGGGATACCGCCCGCATCATCCAAAAGTCTTTTCCCTAGTTTATCAGTTTTTAGAGTGGCAGGAGCGGGATGGTACAGTTTATCGTTGTTGTAAGGCATTGCCGCTACAAATTTAACAGCACCTTCAAGGAAAACGCGCCGGAAAATATCATCTTTATGTGCCTCAGTACGCAATTGCCTGTTTTTTTCAATGTTGTTTTTTATATATTGCGAAGCAAATATACCCATAATAGTGCTACCAAAAATATATTCTTCACAATCAAATGGTTTCCCACTTCTATGTGCAGAAATTGTGGGTTCAAGTAATTTTATCGTATAGGAAAACGCTTTTTGATTGCCAAAATTCACAGGGATAAATTCTGTACCACTCGCTTGCAAACTATCCTCAAGCGTGCATGTAATCTCGCCAAGCCCCCTTGAACGATTAAGACCCATTGACCTAAGTGACTTAACACACATATTCAGAAACTCTTCATGATTATTTCTAGGTAACTCAGCTAATTTAGAACACTCATCTAATATGAAAGACACCGGAAATTCGTATGTTTGTCCTTTGTTAAGGGTTCTGAATGTGCGTAGAGAGCCATCAACCGCTTTGCTATCTTTACCTATACTTGTGCGGCTTCGGGTGCTTGTATAAATTTCTGCAAGTTCTGAAGGGTGCGCATTTCCGATATTTTTTACTATATCGTAATAGTTTGCAAGCATACCATTACCAATATTGAGTGTGCCTGGGGTAGATTGTCCTATTTTGCCGAAAATATCGTTAAAAATATTTGAATAGCTTTCATCTACGCTGATAATCTCCAATCCACATTCTCGCAAACAACCTTTAAGACGTTTGCTAGGGATATACGGCAGACCAAAATTGTCAAAATACACATCTGTATCTACTACACCAGCAAACCCGTCTCCTGAAGCAGTGCAAAGGTCTGACAGAAGTTCTATGCGAATTATTTTGTTAATTGTTATCATGACTCACCTCCAACTTGTTCAAAAGATTTACATAAGTATCATGGAATTCCAGTATGTCAAAAAGTGCAGCATAATTGCTTATTTCATCTGAATGAGGCTGAGGAAATTTGGGCAAGCTATAGTCTCTTAACTGATTTTCTGCGAGGTTAGCCGCCACATCACCTGTGCTTATTGCGTTTCGGATTGCTTTCAATTTGTTTCTAGGTATTTTTGAAATTGAAGTTGCATGTTGTTCAAACCAACAGAAACAACTTGGAGTTTGGCAATCACATTTTGCAGAAACTTTCCAAGGGCGGTGTATTATTGTTTTACCATCCACAATGTATTGTTTTGAGCGAAGTTGACTTAATCCTACTACGTTCCCAGAACTATGCAGGTGGAAGTCTATATAAGAACCTTCTGCATCCCGTGATGGCTTTTTGGCATTTGAACAAAGTCCTTCAGCAAGTTTGTAAGCTTCAGAAAAGGGGTAATGGCTATGAAAGAGTACAACTCCGGCACAAGCTGTAGGTTTATGTTCAAAAGGGCGTTCTGGACTGGGCGTTTTCTCAATTTCACGAAGTAATCGTGCTGCAAAGTCAAGTGCGAAACGTCCACCTATTACAAGCGTAGTATCATCGCCGTCTCCTATAAGCTCAAATATAGGAGGCTGGGTAGAATATTGCTTGTTTGGATATTTTACATTTAGTTTTTTTACATAGGCTGTATAAGCTTCGTTAAATGATTTAATAGTTCGTTCGCGTGCTTTACCGTAGCAATTGTCAATTTTTACGGCTAACTCACGAATTTTTGGGACAGCTTCTTCATATGTGCCACATGATTTCTCCATAAAATCTTTTATGTGTTTGCCCATATTATTGCCGTCCGCATGTATGATAGCGATAAAACTATCTGTATTTTTTTCAAAAACAAGGTTTTCAAAATCGTTTATACTACTTTCATATTTCTCCTTGTAGTTAGCGTATTTTTCACGTTTTTTCATTTGAGCATAACTCATATATTCGTTATCTCTAAAAATACTAACGGGCAATCCAGTTCTATTTGATTGCTTGGTGATAGGCTGATTCCCAGCAAATGTAGGCATGTCAAATCCGCCTTTGACTAGCATAAGACGCTTATTGATTTTATCGAAATCTGAATTATAGTTGCTGAAATCAGTTTCAATGGCAGCAACGGCAATACCTATGCCGGGCGCAGTACTGCTTACACCAATTAAGAAAGCTTTAGTAACCTCCTGAAACGTTTCTTCATTATCAAATACAACATAAGAGTTACCTCCTCCCTGATAAACAATTTCAGCTTTAAGTGAAAGATTCAATTTTCCTCCTTCTCGCCAATCTGGAAGTGATTGCTCAGTACACTTAGCAATCACTGTAGGTAATAGACCGTTTTTATCAAACACGTTAGCAACAAGCTTTGAAGCACCCACATTTTCTGCAAGCTTGTTGGAAGAAAAAATGTAACTCTGGATACCAATTGTGTCATATACAGCAAGTACACCCATTATTTTCGCCCCTTTCTTTTTACATGCCGCGTCGGCACAAATAGTTTATGAAACAGGTTCTAATACGCCTCAAGAACAAGCAACATATTTCTAAGCCTGGCGCATAAGGTCGCTACTACAGAATAAGCGACATCTGGATTACCTTTCATAAGCTCGTACATATCGTGTTCTTTGATTTCCACTACCATGGTATTCTCTTGTGCTACAACAGAAGCCGTTCGTGGTTCATCCAAGAACAAGGATATTTCACCAAAAAGGTCACCGGGTTTTAGTGTGGATAAAAGCATTTCATTTGCCTTGCCAAAGGCTTTGTATACAGCTACGATTCCATTTAATACAAAAAACATACTTTTTGCATCGACATCGCCTTCATAAATAATGATTTCGCCTGCGTTATAGCTTTTTTGTGTACCCGGTATATTTACAAGTATTTGTGATTCTGGAACGGTTTCTGTTGCTTCTTTCCATATCGTGCTGATTTTGGGCATAGCTAATCTTGTTTGGAAAAACGCTAATTTTTCGTTTAATATATATACTTGCGCATCCAATTCCTTTGCGGCTTGAGCGGCATCTTCACTGATAATTGCTTTGCCTTGAACCACCCTATTGATTTGCATCAAACCAACATTTATATCACTAATAGCCTGAGTTTGTTGCAATGAAGCTTCATAAATATCACCAACTACCCCTGAAACTTCTACCACATTTGAAACGATTTTATTTAGGCTATCGGCTGTATCATTGGCGCGTGTTCTACCATGACTAATACTATCGGTGATTTCTTGCATAAGTTCTGAGGCTTGCTTGGCGGCTTTGCTGGTTCTATTGGCCAAAGTACGTACTTCATTAGCAACTACGCCAAAACCTTTACCATGACTTCCCGCTAACGCCGCTTCTATCGAAGCATTAATAGCTAGAAGGTTTATTTGATGTGCAACGCCTCCAACGGTTTTATTTATCTCAAAAATTTTATCAACAGAGTTAGTGATATCTCCCATAGCCTCCAACAAACGTTGCATTTCTATATTACCAGCTTCAGCATCATTCTTAGAAATTTTTGACCATTCTGCGGCTTTTTGGGCATTGGCCGCATTATCTTTAGACTGATTATCCACTTCACTAATTACCGCTGATAATTCTTGTAGAGAAGACATTTGCTCTGTGGCTTCGGCGGCCAGGTCTGAAGAACTTTTTGAAAGCTGAGACGTACCTCCAGCCACGCCTGCGGCCACCATCTCAATATCCTCTATAGTTGTATTCAAACGCGCCAAAATGCTATTAACCGAACGCTTAATCAAATCAAATGACCCTACATATTCTCGCTCAATTTTATGCAGTAGATTGCCTGCGGCCATACCTTCCAATATCTTCTCAATTTCATGTACATAAGATGAAACTTCATCAAGGGTAGCGTTTAAGGTGTCGGCCATTTCTTTGAATGCTCCATTGTGCTTAGTTTCCACACGGTAGCGAAAATCACCTTCCCTAAACTTACCCATAACGCTTGTGATTTCGTTAAGCGGCTCGTTAATAGCTATTGTTGATTGATTTAATCTGTTTACAAGGTCTGCCCAATCTCCTTGAAGTTCGCCTGCCTCAACATTCATGTCAAATTTTCCATTTGAAGCATTATCAGCCAATATAACTGCCGCTTCACATACCTTCATTAAGTTGTTTTGTAGACTTGTCAGAATTTCATTGCCCCACTCGAATTCGCCCCCATAAGTTTCAGACTTAACAAACAGTGCTGAAAAATCGCCGTCTACAAAACGCTTAAGTACTTGGTACAATTCCAAATTACCATTAAATTTTTTTGAAAGAAATTTTACAATGCAAAACCGCAGAGTAAGTCCTAATACAAAGGCACTTATTGCCACAACTGCGATAATAAATAGAGTAGGATTGCTAATATCATTGTGAAATACAAAATTGACCAACCAAGCAGTTACTGTGCCAAACAACAACATATGCACCATAATAGCTATGGTGACTGGTGTTATATTTGGTTTGCTCCTTATTCCAGCGATTCCATCAATACGATTCTGCCCCATATTTTCTTCCACCTCTTTTTATGATTTAGACCTATGACCATAGAACCTGTCTAATGCTCTTATTGAGTTTTTCATATCATTGCGATGTCTTATACTATCAAGTTTTTGATTCCCTGTAAATTGCAATTCAATAAAAAATGAGCAAAATAAAACATTGACAGTCACCATTACATATGCTCCCACGTTTGACAGTTGAAAAAATTTTTTATTAGAAAAAAGAAAATTTTTGAAGAAGTGGCTTGAAAAATCTTCCCTGATATGTTATTGTCTTTTACAGAGAGGCCAACAGAAAGTTCTTGTGGCGTGAAAGTGCTTGAAATTAAAGTACTTGAAATTGAAAATTGAATAAAAATAAATATAGCCACGGAACCATGTGAAGTGACTCAAACTCACTCACATGGGCTCAAAGGGATGTACCACCATCACCTCAGAGCACAGGCTTAAACTCACCTGCTGACCGTAGCAAAATTGAGTATACAATATTTATGCGTTCCTTTCAAGGCAAGTTTTGTTCAAGTGGACTACTGTTTTGTTGCTCCCTGATTTTTTTCAGTGAGACAATGATATCCAGATACTCCCTTGTTCATGGCCGTACTTTGTTGAGGTTTTGTGTAGTGTTGTTGTGCTTGTTTTGTCACGTTTATGCTAGACGGTTGTAATGTCTATGGTGTTGTTTTTGCTAGTGTAGCGTTTGTGAAATTTGAAGCGCGCTAGGTGATGACGGTTTTGTTTTTATTACTGTCTCCCGGCGCGCTTTTCTGTTGTCCTTTTTGCAGTTTTTCTGTATTTCTCATTTTGCTCCAAATAATAAATTGACAGGGGGAATGCTATGAAAATTAGA
>Ga0123355_10003754_pt1 | contig 21957 bp, 18 predicted proteins | sample TergutEmb28metaG_3_FD_89872 | JGI IMG/M metagenome (GOLD analysis project Ga0123355, IMG submission 89872) | Embiratermes neotenicus P1 segment gut microbial communities from Petit-Saut dam, French Guiana - Emb289 P1 | ecosystem: Host-associated > Arthropoda: Insects > Digestive system > Gut ... | reverse complement strand
TTTTTGTTGTCAGGTGGTGCAGAAAAACCGCAGTAATGCTTGTGCCTTTCAAGGTTTTTATGTGCCGCATGGCAGCAAAAAGACAAGGCAAAATGCACAAGTTATTTCTGGACAGTTCCTAAGGTCGTACAATTTTATTGTGTTCATATTTAAGCATATTAAGGGTAGTGGCGCAAAGAAATAATATGAAGTTAAACCGCATTTTTAATAAATAAAATGGAACGACCTTAAAGCTCCGTTTTACTTGCGGCTTGAATGCCTTTACAGTTCCTTTGACATCGCTCAGTGTTGCATAAGTTAAATACTGTCTGTATCTACTCAAAAACGATGCTGATGCGCTTTTTTTGGCGAATAAAAACGCAAGCTCGATATCCGACATTATGACATTTCCTTGCCAGTACCCTTTTATATCAAGATTGCTCCGCTCCAACACTCTTTTTGTTAGCGCATTTCTCGAATATAGCAGTTTTGTTTTCCCATCAAGTTTCTTCATTGCATCATTTTCATATGTGGCGATTGCCGAAGTTTCTCGGTACACAAGATAATAGTAGCATTTGTGAAGAACACAGCAGTGCTCTATACAACTCAGCAGATCGGAAATAAATACCGTGTCTTCCCCAACTTTCAAATTGATGTCAAATTCAAGAGAGTTACGTCTTATTATATCGGCCTCGACCATACACCGCCATAAGGCAGGATTTTCTACATATAGACCATCTTTTGAGTTTTGCAACCATGCATTTATTCCGTCATATGAGAAGCCTACAAAGCGCGACAGTAGTTGTGTTATAATTTCTTGTCCTTTATACATACCTTCTGAGAAAACAGGCAAACAAGTCTGCACAACCTCTCCATTTCGCCACCTATAATAACCATAGATAATGGCTTCAGCATTGCAATTTTGAATTTTTCCTACAAGTTCTTCAACTGCAAAGGGTTCAACGAAATCATCCCCATCGTAAAACAAAAAATATTTTCCTGTCGCAACCTTAATTCCATCATTACGAGCAGCGGACACTCCACCATTTTCCTTATGAATAACACGTATTCGAGTGTCCCGTTTCGAGTAACTATCCAAAATCAGACCTGTGTTATCACTTGATCCATCATTAATAACAATAACCTCAATATCTGTAAAAGTTTGCGCAAGTATGCTATCGAGGCATTTTCCGATATATTCATCAATATTATATGCGGGAACTATAATGCTAACTGTTGCCATTGCAATGATTATTCCTTTCGGCGATTAAAAGATACCCCCACCATATACTGCTTTTGGGAAAAATTTCAATCCATCCTTCCATTGTACAATAAATAAGTCCGCAATCGGATGCATAAACTTTCCTGTCAATGATGGTGTATCAACCCTTGCAAATGATTCGATGTATATTATTTTTTTTCTCATTAGCTTGCCCGCAAGTGCAACCGGATATCCCATCAAAGCACCCGTCGTTATTACGCAATCAGCTTTCTCTTTATATAAGATAAATAACGATGAAATAAATATCTTAATTAATCTAAAAGGAAATGCCAATTGTCTTCTATTAATTTGACTGACATAATACACGTTGTCACAGAAATCCGTTTCATAAGCTCCTTTTTCCGTAATTAAGAAACAGTCTCTTCCTGTCTTAACACCAGTCAATTGGGAAATTTCTTCGAGATGTCCTCCACATGATGCAGCAAAACACATTTTCAAATTAACGACCATTCCTCTCCGTAATCGTAGGGCACTTAAACGACTGCGAAAATCGATGTCGTTTCGTACGTTTTACTATCTATCTTCCTAGCTTCAATTTGGGAATTACAGCAATTATCTCACCCATATCTGCCGCACACTGCTTGACTGAACGAATTTTGCCTGTATATAGTTCGATGAAAATAACAAGGGCAATGCTCATGAAAAACGCTACAATTGGTGCCATTATTGCAATATTTCGACCTGCAACTGACAATGTGAGATTTGCCTCTCTTGCCGGATCCAACATTTCTATCGATTGAGTGCCGGTTATAAATGCAACCTGTGAGACAAAGCTCTCTGCAGCAGCATTTGCCGCCAATATTGCAAGTCTGGGCGACTCATTGGTGGCTACAATTCTTAAAATAGGAGCACCCGCTCTTTCATTAACATTTATCATGTTTATTAGCTCGCTTGCGGTAATGCTTTCGTCAGAAAGTAAGTGTGCACCATATTCAGCGACTCTATAACTGGTGATTATTTCCGCAAACCCGGATAGAACACCTGTACCTGCCAGTTGCCCGGGAGTCATACCTATGTCGAAGACTACACTGACAGTAGACGTTGCATTATACGTATATGTAACGGGATTTCGTGCATGAAAAAAAAGACCTGCACAAAGCCCCGCAAGAGTTATGAGAAAAATCAGCAATTTACTCTTATAAATTGCATGTATCAGCATTTTTATATCTTCAAATGTAAACTCTTGCATTAGTCAATGTTCCTTTCCTTCATTTCTACTTGTAATTATTTTCTAACAAAGATACCAACTTTAAACAATATCAAGATAACAGACAGTAAAAGAGATGCTACAAGTAGTCCCACATAGACTGCTTGCATCCCTCCGGAAGACAGAATAACATTAATTCTGGATGGGTAGTATGTCGCCCATATCATGTCTGCGTCTTCTACACTTGTCCTTAACCCTCTTAATACCGGTAAGTTAATAGAAACATTGCTAACCCTCTCAACATTGGTGGCTTCATCTCCGTAATTAATGGTAAAACCGACTGTAACGCTTGCAATAGCAGTTAAGTCAACATTTTGAGTATAGTACGTAAAAGTAACTATGGTTTCTTCATCCGGTGCAATTCTGCCCCCATATTCCTGATTAGTTGTAGAAAACTCAATAGGTGCACCCGACTCTATCCATCCCGTTAATAAGACAGAGTTCACGTAGTAATTATCACTTGTGTTTCGCAGCTTGATAGCAACATTACTAATTTCACCTGCTGCAAGACCTCCACCACCAACAGTGTAGCCCACTACTATGACTCTGCTTGGCGGAGTCATTGATTCCGCCCCAACTTCCTCGGTCAGTTCCTCTGTCAGCTCATCGACATCGTTGTCGTAATACTCCTCATCAGGATCTGCAAGTGCAGTGATCGGTATCATGGCAGCTAAAAATATTAAAATAAAAAGCACTGTTATAGCTTTCTTCACTATTTCCACCCTATTTATCTTTTCATCTATCTTTTTTGTCAGATAGCACATTATTTACTATGTCATTAAGTTTGCCGTATAAACTATCGTTCGATTTGCTGTTTTGCGCACCATTCGGCTTATCGTTTTGATTTCCAACTTTGTTACGAAATTTGTCTTTAATGACTTCACGCTTTTTTTTCTTCTCATAATAGTCACTGTTTGGAAATAGAGAACGATACTGTTGTGCGTCGACTGAGTTGACAACAAGCCCATAATACTTCTTTGCATATGGCTCAATTACGTTTTTGGCAGCCTGTAGTTGCTTTTTCGTTGTTTTTTCCAAAGAGCAAATCAGCAAAACTCCATCCACACTTGAAAACATGGTTAATGCTTCAGGCACAATAGTCACGGCGGGACAATCAATAATTACGAAATCAAACTTCTCAGCAGTCCTTTTAAAGAACTCTGCTGAACTATCTTTACACATAAGTAAAGCCGGGTCTTTTAAGGGTCTACCACTTGGCATAAAATACATATTTTCTATATTTGTATGCCTTATCTCACCATATTGTCCGCTTAAAACATCAGAAAGTCCTCTATCAACAATTCTATTATCATGCTTTACAGCTGTTCTCATGTCGGCATCTACAAGCAATGTTGTCATTCCAGCCTGCGCCAAATACACTGCCAAGTTAATCGCAATCATGGTTGTGCCATTTGATGCTGAACAGCCCGTCAAAAGTATGCTCGTCTTGTCATACTTCTTTTTATATTCATGAATTTGTACCGCCAATGTAGATATAACCCTTCTGGTAGCGGGATTTTCTTCAGAATAAAAATTAACAATTTGGTTCTCAGATTTAGCCATAGAACTCCTTTGTTGCCTTTCAAAAACATGTCGGCGCATAAACCCGACTCAAATCAATCATTCAGATTTGCAAGCATAAATTGTAGCTATTGCAACTAAAATTCAGCCTTTAACCGAAAATACAATGCCAGAAAAGTATACCACTTATTCACAATAAGTGCAAACTCAATTTTCTTTAGTGTCCTCACTATACTTTCTTTATTTGTTTTTTCAAAAAGCACACGAAATTCATTACTTTCGAGCAATTTCCTGTATGTAGCTGATATATCCTTGATCCTGCGTTTTCGGGCACAAAAACATAATAAATCTGTCAATACTGAGAAGAATTCCCCTCGCATAGCTCTCTCGACCATTTTGTCATAATTCATTTCTAAATATGATTCACGTCTTATAAACAGCGTTTCAATATCAACCATTTTGTCGACAAAATCCATCCTTTGCATTACACTACCGGGATGAATTCTATAATGCATAACGATTGCCGGGCTTAATAAACACGTATTTGCATTTTGAAAAAAATCCAAAATGAATATCGTATCTTCACCAATCCGCATATGCTTGTGAAAAGAAATGTTGTTCTTATAGACAATCTCGCTCCTCAATAATTTTCCCCAACAGGTATTTAACTTTGAAGTGGACAGCAGCATTAATTCAATCGTTTTTTTGTCACTTTCTTCTTGATAATACATTGGTTTCATTTTTTTATCAGAAAATTGGTTCACATAACTGAATGCAACCATGTCATATTCCCCTTCACTTGCATGAGCTATTATTTCAGTCCATGCGCCCTGGGCTATATAGTCATCGGCATCAATGAAAAATAAATATTTCCCGATTGCTTTTTTCACCCCAACATTTCGCGTATCTGAAACGCCTGTGTTTTCCTTATTTATCAGTTTAAATCGAGTATCTTCCTTCGCAAATTGCATACATATCTTTTCTGTATCGTCTTTTGAGTCATCGTTAATCATTATACATTCCATCTCGTTAATTGGGCATGATTTTACAGAATTTAAACATTCCCGAAGATATTGCTCTCCGTTATAAATCGGGATTATTACACTGATTAACATAGGGACACCTGCCTTTACTACAGTTTTCTGTGTACTGTCACAATATCCTTGATTCTAAAAAATATCGGAAAAACAGCACAACAAGTTCTATAGACAACAGAACCTTGTAATTTCATAAATGTTGCTTTTCGGCTCTTTTCTTCTAGTAAAATCGGATTTTTACGCCAATTAGGAAACATTTCGTTCAGCTCGTTCCAATTTCGTTTTAATGCTATTTTCCGAATTTTTTTATTGGAAATGCGACACATTCGCTCAAATATATTACATAGCAAATTCCTGGCACAAAAATGCTCAAGTTCTTTTTCAAATTGCGAGTAAATACCTCTTTCTTTATAATATGAAATCAGTCTGTGTAAAATCCCAAAAATTTGTATCGTATCTTCTCCGGCATCATAATTTAGCGAGCCACTTCTTTGCACATAGTGAATGGGAGCAATATCTACATATTCATACTTTCTGATGAATGGCACAATTCTGGAGTAAAAGTCCAAATCTTCGAATTTCGACCTGAATTGAAACATTACTCCGGTATCTAGTAGCCATTTTCGATTATATATTTTATTCCAAACTATACAGCGCCCGTGAGTCAGTAACTCTCCAGGCGCATATAGCTTGGTCATGATTTCTGTATCTTCATAGTTTTGATACGTATGATGCAGATTACACTCAACAATATCACTATTAGTCGATTTAGCCTTTTCATACATAACTTCATACATTTCCGAATCTATATAATCATCGGAATCGAGATAGCCAATATATTCACCGGAGGCAAAGGGTAAACCAAAATTTCTCGCATCCGATAATCCACCGTTTTCTTTTTGCACACTTATTATGTTCTCGTATTTCTCGGCATATCTCTTAATTATCTCCGGGGATGAGTCAGTAGATCCATCGTCAACGATGATAATCTCAATCTCTGATAAAGTTTGCTCGACCAAGCTACTCAGGCATTTATCAAGATATTTTTCTACATTATAAACCGGTACTATAACGCTTACTTTCGCCATTTCTCCTCCACGGATAGCATCACCCAAAATTACTATCTAGGTAATTATTTATTATTTTCGTAATATTACCCGTACAGGAAACGTACTTTTTAAACACTGTAGTGTCACATTTCTTTATAACCTCTTCGAGATTATCGCCATCGTCACAGCAAAGAGCATACCCGTTTTTTTCCAGTGCCTCTGCAAACTCACGTTGGTGATTATCAACGTGCTCTCCGTATTTTGCGAGTCTTGGATAGATAATTATCGGCTTATTGTAGCTTAACACTGTCATTATTGAATTGACGCCACCTTGCGTTATAACAACATCCGCATCAGAAATATATTTAACAAACTCTGACTTTTCTAGAAATCTGTAAAACTCATAATTTTTAGGTTTATAATCAGAATGACCTATTTGAGCTACTATGGGCATCTTTAGTTTACCCTTATCAACAAGTTCATCCAGAGACTTAATTAATCTGTTCAACTGAAATTTCTGTGTACCAACAATCACAAAAATCAAATTAATGACCAAGCCTTTCATTAATCATTTAGGTGTAAAAATACCGCAAAAGTGTAAAACTTTAGATAAACACACCACTAATGTGCTCCGTCACTTCTTAGAAGCACCTTCAGTGTTTTTAACATAATTATACAGTCAAGAGAAATTGACCATCTCTCAATATATTGTACATCCATCTCAACAATGGTATCAAAATCAATCACATTGTTTCTACCACTTGTTTGCCATATTCCGGTTATTCCTGGTTTGATGCTGATTCGCTTGAAGTGGTGGCGATCGTACTTTTCCACTTCATTTACAGTCGGTGGACGGGTTCCTACTAAGCTCATATTTCCGATTAAAACATTAATGAATTGAGGAAACTCGTCGATACTGCGTCTTCTTAAAAAGCTGCCGATTTTGGTGAGTCGCGGATCTTCTTTAATCTTAAATATCGTTCCGTTTCCACCCATTTCATTTTTATCCATTAGCTCCTGTAGTTGGTTTTCAGAACCAAGATACATCGATCGCAGCTTATATATAGTAAATCGTTTTCCGTTTCTTCCAACACGCACTTGCTTAAAAAACACAGGACCTTTTGACTCGGCTTTGATGAAAATGGCCGCAACTAACATTATTGGAGCAGTTAGCACCAGTCCTATAGTCGCTCCAATAATATCCATAATACGCTTTGTCAACAATGCCAAAGGATCTAAATTTACTGTGTGATATGTAAGCGTAGGATAGACACCAAGGCTACTTACGTACCATTTCGTACCGTCAGGCTTATACACATCCAAAATTACTTGTGCAATAATACCCATTTCACTTATTACATTGAGGTACTCCTCAATATTTTTATTTTCTGCCAAAGACTGTGTAAGCACTACTCTGTCGCACGGATGTTTCTTCAGAATTTCCTCAAAATCATCTATATGTCCAAGACAAACATCAATATTTGTTAGGACATCCCCCGTACTTATATACCCTACTAAGTCAATGTTGTTACCTGATACATTGTTAAATTCTGCAAATTTATCGTATAGCTCTTTATCTCCGATATAAATTACTCTTACTTCAAAGATAGGGGCATTTTTAAGTTTTTTTGATATAAATTTTCCGGCGTTAAGCATTACAAGGCATAATAGAACGAATATGAGTAAAAATACATTATTAAAGAATATATAGCGCGCTAAATACATAAATGTAAATATGGTGACACTAGTAAAAAGAAACGACAACGTTGTATTCTTGATTAATTTATCCATGTGTAAAAACTTGGATTTATTATACATTTGATATGCCATCATAAATAAGAAAAATATCACACAGAACGAAGCTAGTAAAGCTAGGTACCAAATGGTATGCGATCTGTAGTGTCTAATGTGTGTAGTGGCAATTATTGTTACACCGTATGAAGCAGCTATTATCAATATATCAAATATTATATCGAACAAGCTGATATGTACTCTTTTGTCTGTTCTATTCATCTTATGCTCTCTGTGATTTTTATATGATACACTTTGTGGTTTTCATTGAAAAGCACATTACATGTTATATTAAACTATATTTTCAAAAAGAAGCAGTTTATTGCCTAAACCGTTGAGATTCAAGCATGAATGTAACTACCTACTAAATGAAAGTCGTTAACATCCTGTTCATTATAGCACTATATTGAACAATATGGAAGGAAGACTTTTGTATTTTATCAAACCTTTCGTCAAGCATTGTGCCAAAAATGTAGATATTTGCAAATAATTCGAACTTAAATCTTGATAATTTCAATCAATTTTGATTAAATTTAAATATTTTTTACTTTAATTCTTGATAATTTTAGTCAAGCATTGTAGAATAAGAGAAAATAATTAAAATAAGAAGGAGAATTATAATGACCGAACGTTTTAGTTGTACCGCCTGCTGTAGCGCAGACAAACCACTGGAGAAGTTTATTTCTAATTTGTCAATGGAGACCTCTTTTCATCGTGTAGAATCACAAGAGGTCAAATGTGAATTCGGACTTGAGGGTGTTTGTTGCCGTTTATGCGCCAACGGTCCTTGCCGAATCACACCGGATTCCCCACTTGGTGTCTGTGGCGCCAATGCCGATGTAATGGTCACACGTAACTTCCTGCGAGCAGTTTCTGCAGGTTCCGGATGTTACATTCACATTGTGGAAAACACAGTACGCAACCTAAAGAACACCGCCCTTGCAAAAGGTACACTTAAAGGGCTGAATGCATTAGAGCGACTTTGTAATGTATTCGATATCAGTGGCGGAGATGTGTATGAAAAGGCTGCTAATGTCGCTGATGCAGTTCTCGCTGATCTCTACAAACCTGATTTTGAAAAAATGGAGCTAACAAAAAAGCTTGCCTATGAACCACGTCTCAAGCGTTGGGAAGAGCTTGGAATCTTACCAGGCGGTGCAAAATCAGAAGTATTTTCCGGCACAGTAAAAAGCTCAACAAACCTAAACTCTGACCCTGTTGATATGCTGCTGCATTGTTTGCGTCTCGGTATATCCACAGGATTATACGGTCTTCTGTTAACAAACTTGCTTAATGATATTATGCTTGGTGAACCTGAAATTCGTATTGCTCCTGTCGGTCTACGAGTCATTGATCCTGATTACATTAATATCATGATTACAGGGCATCAACATTCTATGATTGCAACTCTACAAGACCGATTGGCAGATGATGATGTCATTCAAAAAGCCAAGGCTGTGGGTGCAAAAGGCTTTAAGCTTGTTGGCTGTACATGTGTAGGTCAAGATTTGCAACTTCGCGGTGCGCACTATACCAATGTTTTTGATGGTCATGGCGGAAACAACTTCACCAGCGAAATCATTCTTGCAACTGGTGCTATTGACGCAGTACTAACTGACTTCAACTGCACACTGCCCGGTATTGAGCCAATTTGTGACAATCTAAAAATCAAGCAAATTTGCATTGACTCTATATCCAAGAAAGCAAATGCCGAACTGGTCGACTTCTCATTCGATGCACGCACTGCTACCACAGAATGCATTTTAGACGAAGTGGTTGTTGCATACACTGCGCGCCGTGACAATGTGCCCCTCAATCTCCTTCCGGATCACGGAAATGATACGACACTTACAGGGATCTCCGAAGTTTCACTGAAAGCGTTTTTAGGTGATACTTGGCAACCTCTAATTGAGCTTATTGCCGGTGGACAAATCAAAGGTCTCGCTGCTGTGGTTGGTTGTTCAAATCTGACTGGTGGCGGGCATGATGTGCTCACAGTTGAAATGACTAAAGAGCTTATCGCAAGAGACATCCTTGTGCTATCCGCAGGTTGTTCTTCCGGCGGGCTTGAAAACTGTGGTCTCATGTCTCCGGAAGCTGCAGAGCTTGCAGGTCCGAAACTAAAAGCCATCTGTCAGCAACTTGGTATTCCGCCTGTGTTGAACTTTGGTCCTTGCCTTGCGATAGGACGACTTGAAATGGTAGCTACCGAAATTGCAGCAGCACTAGGTGTTGATCTTCCGCAACTGCCTCTCGTTCTCTCTGCACCACAATGGCTGGAAGAACAAGCTTTGGCAGACGGCGCCTTTGGTCTTGCACTTGGACTTCCCTTGCACTTAGGAGTACCTCCATTCGTCACAGGTAGCCCCATTGCCGTACAAGTACTTTGTGAGGATATGAAATCCCTAACCGGTGGACATGTTCTCATTAACGGTGACGCCACAGAGTCTGCTGTTTTGTTGGAAGATATTATCCTACAAAAGCGTGAGGCTCTCGGTTTGGCATAATGAGGTGTCAAGAAAGGAATGGTCATTGATATGAGACGAATTATTATTGATGCTGATAAATGTAAAGCTTGTAAAAACTGTAGTGTTGCTTGTATGAGAGCACATGCACCGGAGGGCGTAACATTTTCTCTCTCCGACCCGCAGTTCGAGTCTCGTAACACTATATTACAAGATGGCGAGAAGCAATATAAGCCACTCTTTTGTCGACACTGTGCAAAGCCATCCTGTGCAAATGCATGTGTTAGTGGCGCCTTAGCAAAGGACCCAAATACCGGTCATGTATTATATAATCCCGATATTTGCGCAAAATGTTTCATGTGTGTTATGAACTGCCCATTCGGCGTCCTTAAGCCGGATAGATTGACAAATACATATGTAGTAAAATGCGACTTTTGTGCAGCCGATGGAAGTGAGCCGAATTGTGTAGCTAACTGCCCAAGCAAAGCAATCTATGTTAAGGAGGTGGAATAAATGAAGCATGTCATCATAGGATCAGGTGCTGCCGGAATTTCTGCAGCAAAAACTTTAAGAGAAAAATCTACTCAAGATGAAATTATCATCCTCTCCGCCGATGAATTTGTTTATTCTCGCTGTATGTTGCATCAGTTTATTAGTGGTGAAAGACAAACAGAAGTTCTCTCCTTCATCCCGGATGATTTTCTTGAGAAAAATAACATTGAATTTCGCCCTAATATAGCAGTAACCGGAATAGATACAGTAAATCAAATGGTTAAATTTGACGGTGGAAGTGAATCCTACGATCGCTTACTAATCGCGACAGGTGCAAAAAGCGCATTCCCGCAAATTGTGGGTCTGCGCGACACGAAGAATGTTTACGGTCTGCGCGATTTGGAAGATGCTCGTGCAATTCGAGATAAAGCCACGCAATCGAACAATATCGTCATCATTGGTGCAGGTCTTGTCGGCTTGGATGCTGCTTATGGGCTTTTGGAAATTGGCAAAACTTCGACGATTATCGAGATGAGTAATGCCATTCTCTCCACGAATCTCGATCTCCATGCTGCAAGCACATATCATATAAAGTTTGAAGAAGCCGGTTGTGCTTTTCATCTCGGCATGAAGGTTAAGCGCGTATTGAGCAACGCATCCGGTGAAATAGAAGCCATTGTCACAGACCATGATGAACGTATAGCCTGTGACCTCTTAATTGTTGCCACAGGTGTTCATCCAACTCTTGATTTCTTAAGTGATAGTGGTATTAAAACTAATCGTGGCATCACAGTAAACGAGTATCTGGCAACCTCTGCTCCAAATGTCTATGCAGCAGGAGATGTTACAGGTCTTTCTGAAAGTTGGCCCTCTGCTGTTCAGCAGGGTGAAATTGCTGCCCTGAACATGCTTGGAATTGAGACCGCACATCCGGATACATTTTTACCAAAGAACACCATACACTTCTTCGGTGTCCCTTCCCTATCCATCGGCCAGTTCATACCAGAAGCCGGTGATACGAAAGATTCACGTGAAGATCGTATGCGTTATCAGAAAGTTATACTGCGTGATGGCATTCCGGTCGGCGTTATTTTACAAGGCGACATTTCACGTAGCGGCTTCTGGCAACAGTTGATTTTGAATAAAGTCGATGTAACAAGTATGCCAAAGTCAATTTGGAAAGTCTCCTTCGCCGATTCGTATCACATAGATGAAAACGGTGAATACTACTGGACTATGAGTGTGTAAGGAAATAATAAAAACAGAAACAGCGGCGTGTCAAGGATGCGTCGCTATTTCTTATTCTTGCTTGCGTAGTAGTTCATCAGGCAGCCGTCTGTTAGGATTTTACGCTCATTTTCGCTTAACCCTTTGCATTCCAAAGTGATTTCATGAACAGATTGACTACCATCGCTCTGTGATACTATAACTTTTGCCGGAATAATCTCTTTTCCTTCCAGTATTGCGCTTCTTATACCCGGAATATAAATCCAATCTCCGGTGTTGTACTCAAAAGTCGTATCTTCGCTTATTGTAAACGGCACTATTCCCCAGTTTATACAGTTTGAGCGATAACGCTTTGTTGCGTACTCATAGCAAATATTGGCAAGTCCGCCCAACACCCTTTGGCATGATGCTGCTTGCTCTCTTGCACTTCCATCACCGGGCTTTCTTGCAAAAATGCATGAACCTACTGATGTACTACTTATGTCACCATCAACTAACGCTAAAATTTGTTCTACTTCTGCTGGTTCATCTCCTTTGCGACTGGATTCATCTAATGCTCTCACATCTTTACTTGCCGCAACATATTCCGGTACACGACGTGATAGTGTGAATTCAGATAATGCAATAGGATTTGAGCGATATGATGATGTCTCGCCGGATGGTATTAGTTCGTCTGTCGTTGTTACATCATCATGTATTACTGCGCAAAGTTTAACGAGCATATCGTCTTCATGTTTATGGAAAACAGGCCAATTTGCAATATTCGGTCCTAGACGCAATTCAACACTTGAATCCGGTTTACCAACTCCGTTATAGCAACGCTTTTCATATACACTGCCATCATACACATATTTGCGTGATGTGACTTCATATTCAATATCTGTTGCCGCAGTCAAAACCCCACCATTTATCGCAGTAGCTGCTATTGAAAGTGCATCCATGAGAGCAACTGACGCAATTTGACCGTTTGCAGGTTTTGAGCCCTCACGGCTTGCAAAATTTCGTGTGGCGTGGCGAATGGATAGAGTATTGTGCGCGGGAGTATCCCCTGCTCCGAAGCAAGGTCCACAAAATGCAGATTTAATGAGTGTTCCGGCTTCCATCAATGTTTCTGCTATGCCATCGCGCGTGATAGCAAGCGATATTGGAGTAGATGCCGGGTAAACTGATAGCTCAAAATAATCATTGCCAATTGATTTACCATTAAGTATATCTGCAGCCTGGGAAATACTTTCATACATTCCGCCTGCGCAACCAACTATGACTCCCTGCTGACATATTACTTCACCATTGTCGTTTATATTATGTGATAAGTCGAGTAGAGTGTTGCCTCCAAGTTCTTTGTTACACTCGTCTTCGATTATTTTGAATATTTCTTTCGGGTTCTTCTGCAATTCATTAATTGTAAATGCTTTTGACGGGTGGAAAGGCATTGCTATCATTGCTTCTATCGCGGATAAGTCAACTTTGACCAATGCATCATAGCATGCATTTTCTTCAATCTTCAGCTCTGCATAATCTTGAAGTCTTCCTACTTTTTCATAGAATTCTTGTACTACCTCGTCTGTTTCCCAAATTGAGGACAGGCAACTTGTTTCCGTTGTCATGACATCAATTCCTGTACGAAAATCCATAGATAGTGACTTAACTCCGGGACCGGCAAATTCAAGGATTTTATTTTTCGCTCTGCCTTCCGGAAATAATTCTTTTATCAGAGCAATTGCAACATCGTGTGGACCTATGCCATGATGTGGCTTACCTTCTAACCAAATCAGAATTACTTCCGGCGGATCTATATCGTATGTGCCTTTTAAGAGCTGCTTTACAAGCTCTCCGCCACCCTCGCCAAATCCGAGAGTTCCATAACAGCCATAACGTGTATGTGAGTCTGAACCTAAAATCATTTTGCCACAACCTGTCATCATTTCTCTGACATATTGATGAATGACTGCATGATTTGCAGGAACAAAAATTCCGCCGTATTTCATTGCAGCAGATAATCCAAATGCATGGTCATCTTGGTTTATTGTGCCACCGACTGCACAAAGGCTATTGTGGCAGTTGGTTAGAGCATATGGAACAGGAAATTCTGTCATACCCGAAGCACGAGCCGTTTGTATTATCCCGACATAAGTTATATCGTGTGAAACCAGTGCGTCAAATTTCAGGTTCATTTTTTCATTTGTTTCAGTTGTTGAGTTGTTTTGCTCCTCATGTGTCGCCAAAATTTTATATGCAAGAGTTTTATTACGATTTTGTGCACAGCAGAGCTTGTTGTCCGTAGACACAGGTGTTCCTGAAACTATTTTAGTGCTTTTGTATATTAACTCAATTGGTTCTAATTGTTTCATTGTACAACATCTCCTTAATAACGCGTTAATAAATTTTACCATACATGTAACAATAAATTCAATATATGTACACACATTTTCTGAAAAGATGTGCTACACTTAATGTGCAATTTCTTCATAAAGAAAACTACCCCTGCTACATGACTGGTCGGATCACCGAGTCGAGTAGCAGGGGTAGACCATTCCCGCGTCAAGCAATAATCTTCAACAGTTCTGGCATTCTTGATCTGGCTACAGGAATGATTTCTCCGTTTAACAACTCAATATTCTTTTTTGACTTCGCTTTTTGTATACGCCTAATCTTTTTAGGGTTCACCACAAATGATCTGTGGCAAATAAAAAACTCCGGGGCTGACGCAATTACATCGCTCAATGTACCACTAAAATCAATTTCACCATTATCAGTGTGCAGAATCAACCTATGAGATATATTTAAATTTGTTTCGAAATACAAAATCTCGTCGTAGGGAATGTTCCAAACAATACTCCCTGTGTTCACTACGAATTGCTTAGTCTGAGATGGATGCTTACGATCCAAATAACGCTGGTACGCTAGTTGAATACACTCTTTGATGCCTGCACCAATTTTTTGAGAATCATCTTTTATAATATAATCCAAAGCTTCGACCTTATGAGCAAAAACCAGTGGAAGCATTTCGGAGTGTGTGGTAATAAATGCGATTATTGCAGAGCGATCCATTTCTCTTATCTTTGCACCAAGCTCAATACCATTCATCTTGTGCTGTAAGTCCACATCTAGAAAAAACAATGCACCCTTGACATCGTTTTTTTCTAAATAGTCCAAAAGAGTTGACGGACTATCAACCGAAACAGCAAAACTTATATCGTACTCTTCTTCCATAACGACCTTGTTGACTATGCCCTCGATTGATTTACGTTGCATTTGGTCGTCTTCGCATATAAATATATGCAACATTATACTTCACCCTTCCCAATTGATAGTTTTTGAATAAAATTGCCCTCGGTAATGTTTGTATGCAAAATGATATTTCGATACTCGCTTACAAGCTCTGTGAGATTACTCAGCCCAAAGCCACGCCCTTCACCTTTGTTAGAATAGTTTGCTCGTTTAAGTTGTGATAAAGGAGGTAAGTCTGCCCTGCATGTATTTTGCACAACAAAAACTACAGCATACTCTTCTTTATAACAAGCAACCGATAATGTCCCACTTTGCAACTCTGCCAGTGCCTCGATGGCATTGTCGAGGATGATACTAAGCATGCGTACAAGCGATACTGACCTTATCGAAACATGCTCAATTTCTCCAATTATTTCTATATTTACATCAATTCCTGCACTTCCTGCAGCAAGTAGTTTGTTTATTAAAGTTGCCTTGATTTCCGGTATTTTTATATTACTAAGTCTATATAAAGAAAAATCACTTTGCGTTATCGCATCATCCGCCGTTTTTATTTGAGTGCTAAAATATTCCTTTAGTCCTGCTATATCCTCTGTTTCTAAGTAGCCTTCGATTGAGAGTAATATATTTTTATGATCATGCTTAAACTTCTGTACAATGACCTGTTGTTGTTCGACTTGCTCGGTGTATTGTTGCATAGCTTTTTGCTCTGTCTCTTTTTGCTGACGAGCGGTTTTTTCGCGTTCTGATTTCATGTAGAAACTAAAACTTACAAACACTACAATTGAAAAACCAAATGCAAAGAAAAGCTCCCATGATGTAATAAAATCCATAAACTCATACTGATACCGCATTATAGCGGTTGATATTGCCATAAATGCAATAATCGCAACAGAAATAGTTGATAATATTGTTTGTGCTTTCTTGCTTTGATAAACTCTTTCTTGCAATCTACTAGAGAATTTTGCAAAAAATAAAGCAGCGAGAGCAGAAGAAATTATCATGATGAGTAAAAATGGAATAGATTGTAAAATGATGTATAGTGGGGCTTGTAAAGTAATATTATTAATACGTTCAAGATAAACCGGGGAAATGGTGTTTACTATAAGAAATAAAAGCAGATTAACAATAGGTGTTATCAGTAATGCGCCTAGCATGATAATGAAGCATTTTTTATAAGGGTATCGTTTTATTCTAAATAAGTATGTAAATAATAGAATGTATGGGACAAGATATAATAATATTCTTAGCTCAATTCTTAAGAAAAATACTACAGGGATGATATCAGAGACTATAGTATGTAGCAATATTGCAACTACAAGATAAATGCTCTCTTTTAGATATGATCTGAAATCGCGAGTCAGAATTTTTGTAACGATATAAGCGGGTGCATACATTAGCATTCCGTGAATAATATCAATAATTGTAAATTCCATGATATGCACATCCTAATTCTTTTATATGTATTCATTTTCATTGGTTTGTTTGCATGTGTGAATTTTATCGCAACACTTCACTCTACATAACACCTCCATTGCAATATACACAGAAAATTTACAAATAAGCTCAAATTTTTGCAAACATCCTCATCTAAACATGCATCCCCAAAATGTGTACCTTTGGCGGGTCATTTGCATATATATTAACAGATATTAATCCATATGCAAGATAATCCGCATGTATTTTGTAAATAATTCACAAAAAATTCACTTGTACGAAAAATATATTATTTTTCATCATTTCAATTTTGTGTCCAAAAAAGTGCATTTTTTGGGAATTATTCATTAACTTTTTCCAATTGATATTTTTTGAATAAAATTACCTTCGGCAATATTTGTTTGCAAAATAATGTTCGGATGCACACCTATAAGCTCTTTAAGATTACTCAAACCTAAGCCACGACCTTCACCCTTTGTGGAGTAGCCTGTTCTTCTAAGTTGTGATAGTGGGGGCAAGTCTTTTGGGCATGTATTTTGTACAATAAAAACAACTGTCTGCTCATTCTTATAACACGCGACTGACAATGTACCGCTTTGTAGCTTTTCTAGTGCCTCTACAGCATTGTCAAGCATTATACTGAGCATACGAACAAGCACTACTGAGTTTACCGGAATATAATCAATCTCTTCGTTTATCTCAAATTTTGCATCAATTCCTGCACTTTCTGCAGCCATAAATTTATTTACCAAAGTTGCTTTGATCTCCGGTATTTTTATATTGTTAAGGCGATGCAAGGTAAAATCACTCTGAATAATGGCATTATCTGCCGTCTTTATTTGTGTATTGAAATATTCCTTTAATCCGGTTATATTTTCTACTTCCAGATAACCTTCGATCGAGAGCAATATGTTTTTATAATCATGCTTAAACTTTTGAACAATGATTTGTTGTTGCTCTATTTGTTCAGTGTACTGCTGCATAGCTTTTTGTTCTGACTCTTTTTGTTGCCGAATCATTCGCTCATGTAATGATACAGTATAAAATACTACGCAAACAAGTGTAGCGGCAGCAATGCTGAACATAGGTAAAGTGTTCATGGCTAAATCTTCAATTTCTGAACCGCGATAGTGCCATGTATTGGCGATAATAATTGCAATAACAATTATTATTAATGAAATTGTAGCTAAAATCATCTGCGCTTTTTCATTTTGGCTAATCAGTTTGCATTGCTTTTTTGTTATGATTAAGCACAGATAAGCTGCTGCTGCTGCAAGTATTATTGAGGATAATGCATAAGGCACATATTGCAAAAAGTTATTATATGAAAGTCCGGTCATCAATGGAAAATTCGGAATGTCGTACATAAATGCCGGAAAGTAAGTATTCATGAAAGTCATAACTATGATATCAATAAAAATAACAACCATTATAGGAATAAAGAGCAGTGCGAATGTCTTCCTGATGGAATAAGATTTGATTTTGTGAAAATAGATCATACAACTCAGTGGAATTGTGAACACATTAGTTGAGATGCCAATATTAATGATGCTAATATTAATAACGGACAAAATAGCTGAAACCAAGCTTGCAATTAGTATATAGAGGCATTCCTTTAGCTGAAGAGGTTTATTAAGAGTTACTACCTTTGCTACGATAAGAGGATTTAAGCTAATCATCGTCCAAGTGAGAATATCAAAAACTGTAATTTCCATAAAATTCAGAACCTTCTATGATGCACTAAATCTTTGCGGTATGTTTTTAGTCAGTGATTAGTATAAGTGTGAACCGACAATAATATTATACACAGCTATTTTCATCTAAAATAGAAAAATCCCCCCATATGTAACATTTTTGCGCTCAATTGCACTTTTTAGAGAAACAAAATTAAGAACCGTCAACTGTGCACTATAGCGCCAGTTGTGGTTCTCGAAAGAATATCAAAATAGTGGAGTAATCCGGACGAAGCTTCGACCGGTATGCTCAAATCAGAGGAATAAAATCAGAAATTTCTTTCCAATCATTCCAAACTATTCTGATTAAATTTTTCATAACATCATTTTTATTATCATGCACATCGATTGTTAAAACAGGGCGATTATTGTCACAAAATGAAAGGCACGCTTCAGAATCATTGCCGTTTTCTGCTGTCCACTTTAAGAAATATTTTAAGTGACATGGCGTTTTTTCGAAACGTGTTTGCTTTAATTGGGGAAGAAGTATATGTTCAGCTACAATTCTGTGCAACTTTGTCTTATTTATATTTATACTCTTCATTACTCTCTTACATCTACTTTCCGATTTGCATTTGTTATAATACTAACCCCTGTTGAAAATCGTAGTATCTTTATGGTCTATTTTCGTCATTCTGCGCGTGGTCGCAGAATCTAGTAAGTGCAGAGTTTGTGGATTCTGCGACTTCGCGCAGAATGACGTTAGTTTTTCATAGACTATTTGACATTAGCTGTATTGTTTTTGCGCCATACTGTTTATATTGCTTCGATGCTATGTTCAAACCCTTGAGAAAACGGTGTATAATCCATATATTCATCATATCCGAAGATATATTTATACTCTTGTTGTTGTAGTAATAAGTTGCTTCTAAGTTGACGCATACTCCGCACGCCTCTTATCATTCCCCTATTCACAAGATTCTCAAGTTCAAGATCATGTATTGCATAATTGATAAAATCATCCTCGTTCTTTTTCTTACACTGTATGAATAGTCTTGGCATATTATTTACAAATAAATAACACGCCCGATAACTAGTACCGTTCGTCGAATCCCATCCTAAATAATAACTTCCTGTACTCTTTACCTCATAATAATTGGTATTTATCATTTTTGGCAAATACATATGTTCAGCTACAAGTCTGTATAGTTTTGTTTTACTCGCAATAATCCATATCATAATATTTTCTCCTTGTATTATATGCATATTTATTTATTATTGTTTAAAATTATACATAAATTTTTGTTCAATATATGATTTTTATCCCCAAATGTGTCGTTTTTGCGCCGAATGATAGCAGGAGCAGTAATAATAATAGTAAAATAATCCCTCAAGCCATTATATAAGGCTTGATTACGGCTAACCTGTGACTTGTAACAAGAAAAGCTCTGTATTAGAGCTTTTCTTGTAGTTTTTAAACTCTACATAGATTGTTATCGTGAAAGGTAAGCTTTTGGTTATCATTAACGCTTACCTTTCACATGTTTTAGCAATTTATGCTTGCTTACTTATTAAGCTTATCAAAGTTTTTCAGTGGTTCTTTTCGTTGGCTGCGTCTGCTGTTTAGCTCGATTATTACGCCTGTTCCTATTAGTAGTACTAGTAACAGTAATCCTGCAAACAGTAGCGCGTTGCTTTCAACGCTGGTTTGTGGAAGTCTTTTGCCGGCTCCGCCTTGACCTGTGCCACCTTGACCTCCGGCACCACCTGCGCCTCCGGCTCCGCCTGCTCCACCAGCACCGCCGCCTGCTCCTGCTCCGTTACTACAGTCGCAATCACTATCACAATCGCATGCTGCTCCGCTATCGCAGTCACAACATTCGCAGTCTGCTCCACAGTCGTCACCATCGCCTTCTACTTCTATACCTGGATCTTCCGGACGCACTACGAAGTTGCCGCTGCCTGGTGGGTATTCTTCTACTTCATAGCCTGGGGGTGGGATGATTGTTACTGTTGTGTTGCCATCATCGTCTTCTCCGATTTCAACATCCCAGTCTGGGCCTGGTAGAGTTACATTTTCTTCATCTACATCTGTGCCCGGTGGTAGGGTGATTACTAGGTTGCCATCGTCATCTACGCTTACGTCATAATCGATGTCCGGTGGGTATACTTCGATAGTTACATTACCGTCTTCGTCTATTTCCACATCGATTTCAACTTCCGGATCAGGGTCTGATGGGCGCACTACGAAGTTGCCGCTGCCTGGTGGGTATTCTTCTACTTCGTAGCCTGGGGGTGGGATGATTGCTACTGTTGTGTTGCCATCATCGTCTTCTCCAATTTCGACATCCCAGTCTGGACCTGGTAGAGTTATGTTTTCTTCGTCTACATCTGTGCCTGGTGGTAGTGTGATTACTAGGTTGCCATCGTCATCTACACTTACGTCATAATCAACATCTGGTGGGTATACTTCGATAGTTACATTACCATCTTCGTCTATTTCTACATCGATTTCAACTTCCGGATCAGGGTCTGATGGACGTACTACGAAGTTGCCGCTGCCTGGTGGGTATTCTTCGATTTCATAACCTGGGGGTGGGATGATTGTTACTGTTGTGTTGCCGTCATCATCTTCTCCGATTTCAACATCCCAGTCTGGACCTGGTAGAGTTACATTTTCTTCGTCTACGTCTGTGCCAGGTGGTAGTGTGATTACTAGGTTGCCATCATCATCTACACTTACGTCATAATCAACATCCGGTGGGTATACTTCGATAATTACATTACCATCTTCGTCTATTTCTACATCGATTTCAACTTCCGGATCAGGGTCTGATGGGCGCACTACGAAGTTGCCGCTTCCTGGTGGGTATTCTTCTACTTCATAGCCTGGGGGCGGGATGATTGTTACTGTTGTGTTGCCATCATCGTCTTCTCCGATTTCAACATCCCAGTCTGGACCTGGTAGATTTACATTTTCTTCATCTACATCTGTGCCCGGTGGTAGTGTGATTACTAGGTTGCCATCGTCATCTACGCTTATGTCATAATCGATGTCTGGTGGGTATACTTCGATAGCTACATTACCATCTTCGTCTTTTTCTACATCGATTTCAACTTCCGGATCAGGGTCTGATGGGCGTACTACTAAGTTGCCGCTGCCTGGTGGGTATTCTTCTACTTCATAACCTGGGGGTGGGATGATTGTTACTGTTGTGTTGCCGTCATCATCTTCTCCGATTTCAACATCCCAGTCTGGACCTGGTAGAGTTATGTTTTCTTCGTCTACATCTGTGCCAGGTGGTAGGGTGATTACTAGGTTGCCATCGTCATCTACACTTACGTCATAATCAACATCCGGTGGGTATACTTCGATAGTTACATTACCATCTTCGTCTATTTCTACATCGATTTCAACTTCCGGATCAGGGTCTGATGGGCGTACTACGAAGTTGCCGCTGCCTGGTGGGTATTCTTCTACTTCATAACCTGGTGGTGGGATGATTGTTACTGTTGTGTTGCCATCATCATCTTCTCCGATTTCAACATCCCAGTCTGGACCGGGT
>Ga0123355_10003753_pt1 | contig 21957 bp, 10 predicted proteins | sample TergutEmb28metaG_3_FD_89872 | JGI IMG/M metagenome (GOLD analysis project Ga0123355, IMG submission 89872) | Embiratermes neotenicus P1 segment gut microbial communities from Petit-Saut dam, French Guiana - Emb289 P1 | ecosystem: Host-associated > Arthropoda: Insects > Digestive system > Gut ... | reverse complement strand
TTTTACTGACTTTTTCCGAACAACTTGGGGTGTTGGCGTCCTAAATTCAGCAATTTTTAACAGTTTTCAGAGTCGGGTTGGGTTTGGCACGATTTTGGAGGGTCTTCCGAATTTCGGGGGGGGTTTGAACACCCCAACACTCTCCCCCCGGTAAGACACTGTACTGAACCTTTTCTTGAACTGAAATATTTCTGATTTATTCGCAACAGTGCAGATTATTTAATTGTTTCATCACCTTCAGTTCATAATTTATAAACGTCTATAGGCAACCACGCGCAACAATTTAAAGGGCCGGCTAATATAAACACCATACGGTGGGCACGAAAACTAAATTCAGTGCCGTAGGATAAAGGTTAATAACAGGGTCCTGAGAAGAAAATTTGCACCTCAAGTGGAGGAAGTAATATGAGAGGGAATATAATAGTGTATGAGAGGGTTCGTTGTTTTTGTTTTTTACCTGATATTATTAGGATGAAGATGTATTTGGAATGTATAAAATGTTATGTTATAAAACTGGAGGGAAAGAAACTGCCTTGGAGACAGAGGTGTAGATGGGATGATGGTATTAAACTGGATATTAAGGAAACGAGAACTGTGGATGTGGAAGGGATTTGTTTGGTGCAGTGCAGTATCCATTGGTGGGCTGATGTGAACACGTTAATGAACCTTTGAGTGTTGTTGAAGGTGATGAGTATCTTGGCCAGTTGAGGGACTGTTAGCTTCTCAACAAAGACTGCTCCATGCAGTTAACTGTCACTGTAACTGTACTTAAGTAATCTTTTGTTACAGATTGAGTTTTTTGAAGATGTGGGAGTGAAAACTCTTAATTACTTGGACTCATTATTTCAATGGGATAATCTCCAGAAGTCTCAGTTTTACAAGGGCTTGCCACAGATTGTACAAAATCTACCACATCGAGTCTGTATACATAGGTGAGTGTAAATTAAACAGTGAATGCTGTGACCATCTCAGGCATGAGATGGTACTTAATGAGCATTGTTTTGTCAGAATTCTTCTTGTTTTTATGTGATAGACTTAATGTTAATAATTAGGAATGATTTATCTTTTATTATGTGTTGAATCACATTAAATGTGTTTACGTGTTGCTGAAGTTTGGTATTCACCATGTTTCTCTGAATGTTTACAAAAAAAATGTGTCCCTTGTTTTCCATCTGGACATAGTAGTAATTATGTTATTAATTTATGACCATATATTGCTACATTGTATTATGTATAACTTATGTGCCCCATGTTTTCCATCTGGACATAGTAGTAATTATGTTATTAATTTATGACCATATATTGCTACATTGTATTATGTATAACTTATGTGTCCCTTGTTTTCCATCTGGACATAGTAGTAATTATGTTATTAATTTATGACCATATATTGCTACATTGTATTATGTATAACTTGCCATCCTAAAGACCTTAGTGTTCTGTGTCATGACAATGTGTAGTCCTCTACATTGATACCACAGTTGTTGAGGAACATGCTGACTTCATTGTTAGGGTTGAGATGAATGGGGTGAGGCTGCAGTCATGTTGTTTAGGCAGACTGCAAGGAAGGCATTTCCCACTTAACATCTGCTATGGCCTTGAGAAGGGTTATGCATGTTCTCCCCTGTAACAGCACTGTGTGGCCTTTGGAAGGGTCCATTTTATCTCTTTGTGTTTCACTTTTCTGTTCACTATTCCCGTTGGTCTGGACTGGGTTCCATCAGCCATCCCGCTCCTGTAGATCTGATTGACCACAACTTTTGCCTAATTTTATTATCTACAATTCAACTGTGATGACAAGGGTAGTATATTTCTGAACAGTGTTGGCATCCATCAGGAAGACTACACAGTGACACAGCACAGAAGGCAACAACCTGTTGCAATGCAGTACTCCATGTGCTTAGTGTTTGGGGTATGCAGTAGTACAGCAGACAGTGCTGTCACACTGTTCTCTAAAGCGGCCTTCAAGAGCTGGTAGAACAACTGATCAGGAGTGTAGGAACTTGATAGGAATGAGGGAAATGTTCATGCATCATGGTTTGTGTAGGGAGAAAATTTATAAGAGAGAAAATTGTGAGGGATACAAAGAGGTAGTAAGAAGGTGTAAAGTCCATTGCCTTCGTATTTGAAACATTAAAAAAAATTAGAGAGATGGGATGAGTGGTATAGAGATGATCATTTCTTTGATGATTACTGCATGGCTCATCTAAAAATTCAGATTATATAATGTATTGGCAAAAGTCAATTGTATTTCTTCTCATAACAGACAGTTGGCAATACAGATTTTGTGTGATACAGTAATTAATGTATGGACCAAATGCTGCCTTGATTTACTGATAGCTGTCCACATGGCAGGGATTTGTTGAATATGGAGGTTAGTTACTGAGTTTTATGTGTTCCATGTTCTTTGCATTAATCACAAGTATAATTTTTTTTTTAAAAAAAGCCCGACAAATTCACTTGGGTGTATGAATGTACTTTTATTACATAGTAATAACTGATGTGTTTCAGCCACTCATGGGGCTATCTTTAGGGAGGTGAGAACAAGAATATATTTACAACTGTAATATGTCAAAATCAATCCACAGTTAAAAATTGTATAATGTTTTGTTAAAATTCATGGTTTAAAGAGTATAATATTGATGTGAATAAAGTATTAGTATATAAAATGTTGTATAAGGAGTCAAGGTCTGTGGTGTGCGATATGTAGTAGATGCATGTGGTGACTTATGATTCTTATTGGTAAGCAGTTGGTAACGACTCTGAACTAAAGACAAAATTTTAACTGTGTATTGATTTTGACACATTACAGTTGTAATTGTATTCTTGTTCTCACCGCCCTGACGGTGGCCACATGAGTTTCCAGAACATGTTGGTGATTACTGTTTAATAAAGTTATGTTCGTACACCAAAGTGCATTTGTTTTTCTTTATTTAAAAAAATTATGTGTTCATTCTGAGTTCATAAAGTGCCTGTTTGTGCACCTTATACTGATCCATTTGAATCCAGTTCACACTGCCATGTCCTGACTTGGGTGTTGTTGAGAGATTTAACCCTTTGAGGCCGGAATTTTGTGGCCGTTCGGCTATTTAAAAGGCTCACTGCATGGCCACTTTAGTGGCAGTTCGGCTATTTAAAGGGCGCACTGCGCAGTCACTTTAGTGGCCGTTCGGCGTTAAAGGGTTGATGGAATGTATAATATAACCCACTCATTATAAAGTGTTTAATACAGGAGTCTTACAGTTATATCCAATATCATATTTCTGTTCAGAATACTTCCGTGTTTAATGAAGGAATTTGTGAATCCAACCATGGTACCATTTGTTCTGCCAAACGTGCTGTTAGTGGCAGAGAACTGCAGCAGAGACGAGTACATTCAGCACATTCTTCCACACCTTAAGCCTGTCATGAAGTTGCAGGAACCTATCCAGGTAATCAACATGTTCTTCTCTTCCCTGCCATTTTAAGAGAATTCATGAGAATATCTCACGTATTTTCATGATAGTAGTGTAGTACAGGCAAGTTTATTTACAACAATTTCCATGTGACAGCTAGCTATTCTGTGTTTGGGATAAAGCTAGGAGAGTGGTTGATAAAAATGTGACACTTGTTGTTCAGATATCACACAACAGTGACATAAGAAGGGGAAATTAATTTTTTTTCCATTGAAGATTGAAGGGAAGCAGGTTTATTGTTAAATTAAGTGAGACCCTGATTCCTGCATTCCTGCACGTAGTGAAGTTCCATATTTAATTAATATTTTTTCTGGTCCCAGCTCAAGTCCATTGTACAAAATACATTATTTCTGCATATTTGGTTGAATTTTGATTTATTAAATAACCCACACTTAGTGTAAGGAATGTTCACCTTCTGGAACTTGTACATCAATTCATTGTAATTATAGTTAAGTGAACAATTCATATTCACACTTTCTGTATGTCAAATCTTCATACAACCACAGTTTATGGCAGGTGGCATAATATATTGAATGTGCATGAAAGCTTTGTCATTTCTAGCACCATAGGTCTTTCAGTTGTTGACCGAGATTTTTTAAGTCTTTATTTCATGTGTCCTTAAATATTTTAGAGTTAATTTAATTTAATTTGTTATGTAATTGTATATATTTGCATGCAAACATTTTCTTTATGTACTTAAGGCAAGATGGGGTGCACATGGTGGTGCAGTTGGTGGAGGCACTGCACTACAAGCCGGAAGGTTGTGGTTTTGATTCCTGATGGTGTCATTGGAATTTTTCATTGACATCCTTGTGGCCACACCATGGCCCTGGGGTTGACTCAGCCTCTAACAGAAATGAGTACCAGGAATATTTCCTGGGGTTAAAGGTGGCCGGTTTATGTAGGGCTGACAACCTTACCACCTTCATGTGCTGTTTGTCTTGCAATCTGGGAGCCCCAACCTCAGAGCCTGCCCAGACCTGTAGTGGGATTGCTTTACTTTAGTCAAGAAATTATTTTGTGATTGTATACAGTATGTCTTATGAGTAGATGAACAGTTTGTCATTAATTCTGCTTGTCCCCATTTAGTGAATACCACAATTAAGTGTGAGAAAACCATTTCCCCCACAAATACATTTGATAAGTATTTTAGTGTCATTCACACAAGGCATCAATAATGCAAACAACAACAAACTGTTCACTATGCCACAAGCAAAACATTTCTGCAGTTGGAAATATATGTACCATTGTCCTTATTAGTACTGTATGTGTGCGTGTGTGCTTGCGCATTCATGCACATGCCTGTGACTTTAACTGGATGTTTGCTTTGGTGTTTGATTTTTGGGTGAATCAGTAGTGTGTTTCTTACTTTTAGATTTTGTTGATATTTATGCAAAAAATGGAGCTGCTTTTGAAGCTGACACCAGCAGAAGAAATTAAAAGTGATGTGCTGCCAATGTTGTATCGAGCGCTTGAGTCAGAAGCTCAGCAGATTCAAGAGCTTTGCTTATCAGTGTTGCCAACATTCGCAGGACTCATTGATTATCCAGCCATGAAGAATGCCTTGCTACCACGTATCAAGCGCCTCTGCATTGCTACCTCCTTCATCTCAGTAAGTTACCTTCACTTGAAATTAAGCATGTTTTGATGTACACAATCTTAAGATGCCAAAATTCAGAGTTCTGTGATGTATTTGATGTTCATATGGCCGTGCATCATAATATATTTCTATAGTAAAACCAACCAGATGCACTGATCTCTCAAAATTATTGTATTTTTAAAATAACACTGTACATGTTTTGGATGGTCTCCCTGTCAATCATCAGGAGCTCAAGACCAACAGGCATATGTCAGACAGATACTGCTGCCTGCTTGCTAGTGGGAACAAGATGGATGCAGTTCCATCTCGTTCCTGCTAGCAAGCAGACAGCAGTACCTGTTTGACATACACCTGTTGGTGTATGTACAGTCTTGTACTTCTGATGATGGACGGAAAAGCTGTCCGAAACATGTAGAGTGTTATTTCAAAAATACAATAATTTTGAGAGATCAGTGCATCTGGTTGGTTTTACTATAGAAATGGTGGGATGTAATGTTAGTATATTCAGAATACCAGGATTTGGTAATTAGCATGGTGATGTAGAGTAAATGCTATTGATAGCACATACATGGTAAGTCATATCATATGGGAATGTCATTGCTGTGCTAAAAATTAATACATAACAAATTTGGTGCTTGTTAATGTTCAGGTGAAGGACATTAAGCACTGAATATTGTAACAAATAATTTGACCTTTATACAGAACTTTTTTATTTCACCATCTGTCACAGAAGAGAGTAAATGGAGTTCGAGCTGTAATGGTTTGGACTTGTGCTTGTGAGATGCTTGGTTTGAATCATGGCTGGAATACTGACTGTCATGACAGGTTTTTGTGCCTTTTGTCAATCCTGCCTGGATGTTGCTGTATCTTGCCACATACTATCTCGTTCACTGTTCCGTAGTCATCCTACTATTTGATGGAATGTAAATAAACAAGAATACAGCATTGTTTCCTTCATTTATCACTTCCATTTTAAAGGCCTCTTCTTTGTGGCTTTTTTTTTTATGAATGAATGAATGGTTGAATGTGCCTTTAATTTATTTTACCCCACTTGTAATTTGCATTTCATGATCCATCATATTCTTTGTAATGTGTAAGCCTCATGACAATTGTGCAGCTTAAAATTGTATACAGAAGCAATGAGGACATATATTAACTCTGATCACTATTTCCGGTAGTAGTAAAAGATTAGTTTGTGTGTCAGAAGGGGACCATGCAATTGCTGAGGTGGTTATTCACCCACATCTCACCACAAAGTCACAGGTTCAGTCCCAGGGTAGTTCATGTGGATAAAGTGGCACTGGGACAGAGTTTTCTCTGAGTCCAGTATTTCACCAAGGCTGTGTACTCATTCATTCATTCATTCATTCACCTCTCATCAATGCTACATAACCTAGGCAATCAAATAGTAGGTGTTTTCTCTTCTGAAGATGTTTACAGTCATTTTCATGTTAATTCTGTGATGTTCACAGGTGCGTGTGAACTGTCTGGTATGTGTTGGCAAATTGCTAGAGCACCTAGACAAGTGGTTGGTTCTAGATGAAGTGCTTCCATTCCTTCCACAGATCCCTTCCAGAGAACCCGCTGTGTTAATGGGAATACTTGGTACGTTATGTGACAGGAATCATGTTTTATTGTTTTATAATGTTTTACACTTCTAGGTATTCATGACATAATTCCGTGAATTTCTTATGATCTCTGAGCATGTATCTCCAGCAGTGTTTTTTGTTTAAAATTGTTGTCTTTAAGATTTGCCATAGAAATGTTATAGTCTGTTGACTGTGCCGTACAGGATTTTAAATCAGCCAGCAATTTCTGCAGTCTTGATAATGAAATTTAATTTGACCAGACTCATTTTAGTTTATTTCAATTGGAAAAAACAGTGGATTGCAAGATATATAGTACAATGGAATAAAAAAAAAGACTCTTCGGCCAGTTGGTTAAAACCTGCTTGAGAAGCCTTGTTATGCAGGACTGCTAGCATTTTAAGATAATACTGTGCCACAGTGAGAAAAATCCTCAAATTATAATTACAAATATGAATATTTTGTTTTTGTTTGTCATCCCATTGTGTTAGATTTAATAAGAAGGGAAATAAATTGTCATAAATAAACTAGTATTAATTTGGTTGATGACAATTTATTTCTCATGTTAATATAGTTTTTCTTTTTTTAGGATAAAACTGATATTATTTTCCATAACATGTGCCTTTCAGGGATCTACAAATTGGCATTAACACATAAGAAGCTTGGAATTACAAAAGAACTGATGGCAACAAAAATCCTCCCTTTTCTTATGCCATTAAGTATAGAGAATGGACTGACCCTGAATCAGTTCAATGCACTGATGACTCTTATTAAAGAGATGGTAAGCCGAGTGGAAGGGGAGCATCGTACAAAGTTGGAACAACTCAACTCCATTCAGCAAGAATCCAAGTATGTATGAGCTATGGCAGTGTTGGATTTACATTCACTAAAACTATGCTTTAGATGGGAATCTTTGTGTGTGAAATCTAGATGATCATTGTTCAGTTTGACCCTTGGTAATTAATCTGTATGCATTATGTAAGCATTTCTTGATGCAGCATGGCTGAGAATCTTACATATTCTTGGATAGCACAAACAAGGAATCTCTCATGCTTATGTAGTGACTTCCGTTGAATGCAGAAATGCAAGTGGGAATTGGATTAGCTTTCACAGCGCACAAGCTCTTGCTAGACTGAGTAGTTTTATCTCTGATATACTTGTAGGTACAGTCCTGAAAACAGCTTAAACAGATTTTCTTACAACGTACAACAGTTATACATCAGGAGCATGAAAATTTGACACTAGACATAATTAGAAAGTCTGGTAGTATTTTGACTTTAGGTGACTTATATTTTTACCCAATTTGAAAAGAGTTGTTTTCATTTTCAGTGTACAGGATATGTCAGTAGCAGTAACTAATACACATATATTTTGCTTCAGGTCTGTTCCTATGAATCTGACCACCAACCCATCACAGCTGGTTCCGGCCCCTCAACCTCAGTCAGATCTTGACCAGATGTTTTCAGGCCTAGGGTTAGATGACTTCATGGGAGGCACTGGGACAGATACCACTCCAAAGACCCCTCAAGTCAATGGGAATGTTAATTACAGTACTTCACTTACTTTAAAGGATAAACAAAGGTGTGTGTTGTTGTTTTTGTAGTCTGGTGTCTGAACATGTGTGTGGTCTGAAGACTTTTCATTCCTCCAAAACTCTTGATGCCATATCTGTTTGTCATCTCTGAGTTGTCTTCTGTGTTACCCCAGTAAATCATATATAATAATTAGCAGTGAAGTAGGGTACACATTCATATTACTGAAAATTCCATTTCCTCATTTCCAGTATAATTTGCAGACACCAAGCCTTGCAGATTAAAGTTGTTTAAAATGTGGGAGGAACAACTGATTTTGGTGGGCGTAGCTCAGTCGGTATAGTGACTGACTATGGGCTTGATGGTCCGGGATTGAATCCCGGTGAGGACGAGATTTTCCACCCATCCAGACCGGCCCTGGGGCCCACCCAGACTGCTGTAACATGGGTACCAGGTGTTTCCCGGGGGTAGAGGCGGCCGGGGCGTGGGGCTGACCCCCCACCCCCATCTAGTATGCCGAAGTCCTAGGAAAGAATAGAGCTATACCTCTAATCACCCTAAGGGCCTTCGTGGCCTATAAAAAGGGTGAAACCTACCTACTAATTTCAATTATCATTGAGAGCTTACAGAACAGTAACTATTAAATAAAAAAGATATTTATGAAGCTGGATTACTCTGTGAACTTTGTGCTTCATGTGAGACATATCCATATCCTACAATACAACCAGTTGGTTGTACTGCTGGACTGCAAGGAATGAAGCTTTAGAGAGTGCTGCAGGTGTAACAGCATGCTGAAAGAAAGATGTTTGTTGGTATGTAACTGTTCATTGAACTTGTAGGAATTCACATATTTTAATATATGTTTTTATTATAAAAATATGCCTTTCATATCTTAAACTTTCTTTATGTGTAATTGTGTGTATTTTTGACAGGCTGACCAAGCAACAAGAGGCACACCAAAGAATGCAGTCTCAGCCCATTCTAAATCCATCAGCCCCAGCTCAGAGTAAAGCAGAAACTCAAGTGAAGGATCTGACTGCCACATTAGTTGAAAATAATTTAAACCAGATTAAATATACTCGGCCGCCCATACAAACTGGAGACCAGATGGGGGGAACTGGATGGCAGAATGCTGTGAGACCTGCAACATCACCACAAGGCTTTGGTGCATTTCAGACGGCTCCTGTTAGTGCCCAGTGGCAATGGCAGTCACCACCTGCATCCTTCATTTCACCTCAGCAACCACTGTTCACATCCCCACATCAGAGAAGTTCCTTAGATTCACTTCTTCCACCTGCAGCTAAACTTCCAATGAACAGAATGCAAACACCTTTGCAGCAGTCTTTCATGACAATGTCACCATTTCAGCAGTCACAACCACAACAGACTAAAGCACTTTCTTCTTCTGAAATCAATGACTTCCTCAGCTAGTGCATACTCTACAAATTGTGGGCCATGCATCCAGTTTGAAAGAGCTTATAGGACTACAGTCAGTGCAGTAACAAGAAATGGTGTAAGGTAAGTGGAAGTGTCATTATTAGCATCCAACACCTCCATTGGTTATTCATAGTAGGAATCGAAGTTTGTTGTAATGAGCTGCAGCTCATCTTTGAATAACACTGTCTTTGCCCAGAACTTTGCTCTGTTTAAAGGACAGTTCATTGACTGCCCTGTCTACTGTAGTTTATTGTTGTCATCATAAACTGCAATCCATATCACTTTGTTCCGATTGCTATTATCTGGTACTGTGCTTGTCTTCATTCTTTATGTCATTTGTGTTATGGACATTTCTTTAATATAGTGTAAGTATCAATGGTTATGTTTGAAATATTTAACTTTTATTTATCATATCTGTGTTCTGTTGTTGATTTTGTCTTGTAATACTTGTTACAGGTAAAGGAATCCTAATTTCTGCTACTTTCCAGTCTTTCCATGTCTTGTTTTTAGTACCTATGCTTCACTATCATATTTCAAGTTAAAGTTGTTGTGCCATTTGGACTCTTTATTTTCATTCTATTAACTTTATATTGCCAGAATTTCTTGTAATTTACTTTGCAAGTTACTTCCTAGATGGTGATGCTTATAATTATTATGCCTACCATCAGCAAGATATTACTGCTGTAAATCATCAGATCATTGATAGTAGCAAGTAAAGAACAAGAAGAAGTCCTCTATTGTCTTCTTGTAAAACTGCGGGTCCTTTAAGTTTCTGAAGGCACAGGTAAACTGAATTCATGTATCTAGGTTATTGTAGTCTGCTGCTGCATTGAGGTCTGTGTCATGGATGTCAGAACACACACACCTTCATCTGTGATCATACAGGACTGTGTTCAAGTAGGTGCAGTGAAAACATACATCTTCATGCAGTAGTATTTGCTGTTCTTTCCTTAGCTCTTATGAATATTAACGTATGGGAAAATGGGGTGGCTGTGTCTCCACAATGAAGATTTACAGACATATTCTTTACTGACATGTATTCCACTTATTTCAGAAGAGCCAGAATAGCTCTGTCAGTGTAGTGACTATGCAACAGGCTGAATAATTGAGGAATTGGGGTTTGAGAGTTGTCTGTTCTCTAAAGTGCCCAAACTGGTTCTGCGGCCCTCCTTTTCAGCAAGTACTGGGGGCTTTTTCATGGGAGCATAGCAGCTGGGGTGTGAAGCTGACTGCCAAACTTTATCTAGTGCCAAGGTTAAGAATGTGTGGAGCTATACCTCATTCCCCCCACATGCTGTCATGGTGTGGTGTGTATTAAGCCCCAGGATGACTTACCCCTTTTTAACATTTATGCTCCATAGATTATTGTGTTTTATTTATATTACACACTGTGAGATTTTAAAAATTCAATTTTTAAGAATCAAAGAAACAATTTGTTAAACGTCTTTTTATTGTATAGAACAAGTTGGTATGAATTCACAAATGGACTGGTAGGTAAGACTGGTAAGTTGTCTCCTCTTTAAGTACCACACAATGGAGGAGTGGAGGTAAACTTCCATTTAGCTTCATGTTTCAGCCTTTTTGTCTTGGTAAAGGTGTCCTCATTTCAAATTTGATATGCCAGATGGGCACAAGAGCTGGTTTGGACACATTGGCAAAAAGAATATCCCTCTTTTGTCTGGGATTGAACTACATTCCTCCAGTTCAGAGCTGGTCACTTCGCTGTCTCACCTATGAGACAGGACAAATGTAAACCTCGTGTCTGTAGAAGATATATTTATTAATGTTGCTGTTGTATTTGTTTGTTTTCAAACCATTTTTACTTTTCACAAATGTATGAAAATAAATTCTGTGCTTGTACCACATGTTTACATGTTTCAAGATACGAGCGCTTGACACCTTGGCCTGTCAGTCCAGTAGTGCGAGTTGGCAGCTGAAGGAAGGAAAGTTACTTTTTAACTGACCAACTCCATGTAGCATAGTTCTTCTTGAGAAACTAATATTTCTTCAGTCAGAAGTTCCCCACATCCTATGAAATCTGAAGGTCTGTTTCTATGTTCACAAGAGCCCACCACTTGCCCCTATTCTGAGCAGAAGAATCCAGTTTGTATCTCATCATATCAGTAAGATACATTTTGTTGTTATCCTTCCATCTGTGCCTAGATCTTCCAAGTGTTACGTTGTCCTTGTAAACAATTTCTTATACTGTATGTTGCCAGTGGATAAGGAGGTTTCTGTGTTAAACAGAATAGGGTTTTTTTCTTACAGTTTGTCCCTTGACTCCAAAACTGATCAATGGTAGTACTCTTACACATTCTTAAAGTGGGATCTCAGGGTGTATTTTGAAATTTTGTAGGCTTGTTAGGAATTATGTACAGTGTGAATTTCATTTCTTTCCTGCTTAAACACAAGAGTTTCAAAGAACCATCATCCTACCATTTAAAGGATCCAAATGCTAGTTTCTCTTTATTTTACTTTGAGGAAAAAAATTGAAAGTTGCCGACATTCTAGGTATTAAGTAGAAGGTACCTGAGAGTGACATAGCTAGCACTTAGTTTAGGCACTGGAATGGTATTTTAAAAGAGCTGTGCTGTATGCACTGTTCATAAATCAATATATACCATTCCTTATAATAAAACCAACTAGATGCACTAATTTCTCAAATTTATTTTGGAATGAAACTGTACATGTTTTGGACAGTTCCTCTGTCCATCATCAGGAGTTTTTCACTGTACACACGGCAGTGGTATACGTCATACAGGTTTGTTGACATATATCATTGCTGTGTGTACAGTGAGAAACTCCTGATGATGAACAGAGGAACTGTCCAAAACATGTACAGTTTCATTCCAAAATAAATTTGAGAAATTAGTGCATCTAGTTGGGTTTATTATAAGGATTTGTCACAACCCATGGTCACATGAACGTACAAAACCTACCAATTTATTCTTACATGGAATCTTAGTGTAAAGCTCTACAGACTCTGTATTCATACGCAGAGGAACGTACATGACATTTTCAGATATGTAGAAATTAAAGCCATGAGTTCTGCAATACCTTGGGTATTGAGTATATAGGGAACACCAAAAGCAATTTAAACATCTTGGTTCCAGAATATGGAGGTTCAGTACCTCAAATATTAATGTCCTGCATTGGACATATCCTGACCCAGTTTCCTCCACTTCTCAACTCTACCACTTAACTTTGTGAAGTTCATCATAATATTATCCTCTCATTTCCTAAGTCTTTAGCAAATATTGCCCATAAATTTTTCCTGTAAAAAAACTCTCCGTGTTCTTTGTTTCACTCATCCTACCCGCATATCCAATCCATCACTGCCTCACAGATTTCACTGTTCTTGGATTACTACTTGACATAGACAAATTGTAAGGTCCTTTATTTGCAGTATCCTAAGTTGCTCACTTGCTTCATCCTACTTACAATCAAATATTTTGTAAATGCCTTGTTTTTAGGCGGTTAAAATACATATGGAAAATTTATTGTTTGCATAATCAGTATTTCATAAAGTAGGTGGAGTGTTAACAGTTTCTAAAATTAATAATATGCATAAATAAAAAAAATGGAAGAAAACATGCAACTGTTGCTGTTGTTTTTACAGAGTGATTTTTATTTTAAATTGTTTCACCTGAGATGGTAATTAAACCATCTCTGTATGTTTTAATCTCGAGTCACACAGTCTTCAGATATGAATGTAAGTATGTTTTATGTTATGCATTTGAATAATGTTATTGGTTGTATGTATATCGTGTGTTGTGATGCTGTCTCCAGAAAAAACTGATACCTTGGTGTGATATAATAAACTTCTACAGCAGTGCTGGAAGTTATAATTGTGTGATAAAACTATTGGAATATCAGTTATTGCTTATTTTAAATGTTTAGAAAAATGAGAAATATAACTGTTTTTTCCATGACACTCCTTGCGTATTTAAAATTTTTCAGGCATGTTTGCAAAATTGCGAAAGGTGACTGTTAGCTTCGTCAAGTCTGTCTGTCCTTCTGTCCGCATGGAATATCTTGGCTCGCGCTGAATAGGACTTCATGAATTGATATTTAAGGGATTTTGGAAAATCTGTCAAGAATAATGGGCACTCTACATGACAAACTGTGTAAATTCATGATATCTTGCTGAATTATTTTTAGAGTGAGAGATGTTTTGGACAAAAGTTGCAGAGAAAATCAGAACACACATTTTGTATTCTGTACTTCAGCCACTTACAAGATAATGCGGAAAAATGTGGTAGAGCCAGACAGGCCACAGATGGCAGTATAGTGCAGAATAAATGCAATTTCAATGCCGGACAACTGAAGCAAGTATCTACACACATTCTTAATATTTAATACTTATAATTTTTAACAGATTTATGAAATATTTTATAGCTCATCAACAATGCAAATGGGACCCATTGTTGCATTTTTGTGGCAATGCTGAACACTTATATTGTTGACAGCTACATATTTGCCAACAACAATAAAAAGAGAACATACTGTTACATTTCCATGGTGGCAGTGGTTATGTGAGCATACCATAATGTATTGTGGTACATACATTGTTTATCTTGTTATACATTCCTTTACTGGAATACCAAATTATTTGTCACTTTTGATATATGTACAATATTCCAGAAAATGGAACTGCTGATCTTGTTTGATAATTTTTTAAAACTTCCTGGATTTAGAGTGAAATCTTTTAGTTCATGTTCTTTAAAAGGAAAAGGAGGTTTATGCTCTCATAATGTGTATGCCCAGTTGTGGGAGTGAGGTGTGTGTGTGTGTTGCATCATAAAGAATACTGGAATTCAGGAACTGGTTTGCAGCTTTAAATTGTGTGGATTTCTTACCAACAAATGACTGTGTGAAAATCTGAGGTGGAATTGTTGCACCACTGAATATGTGTATATGTATGTATTTATGTATATAGTATGTAAAACACTCTGTACATGTGAATTCTGTATATAATTTTGTTCATTGGTGGTAAGTACGATAAGAACTGAATAAATCCAGGAAGTTGTGTGACATTTGTTGTGGTCATGTATTATAGACATACCTACAAACATACAAAACTGTTTCATGTTGAAAGTTACAAACTTAAGGTGACTTGATCTTTGGGTTCTGTTGTACAACTTTCAGTATTCCCAGTCTATCCCAGTCTGTACAGCATACAACTTCATACATAGACATATCTGTGATGTACAGAATTGTGCTAGTTTTTTAGGTTCCATAGGGACCTGAAGGAAAGTAGGTGTCATAGGCTCTTCATAGAACTTTTTATACACTTTTTTCTATAACATGCATAATGAGGCACATAAATATTAATCTTGGTAGAATCAGCAGCACATAACGAACAATAAGCAGGTGGGATATGCATGTTGTGTGTCTGCATAATAAGTCTTTACTTGTAACTGTATCTGTAAGATGCTTGTTATCGTTAGTATTAAAAAAAACAGAGTGACATGCTTAAAAATAATCGCTCTGTTGCAGTAAAATAAAGTGTTCCTTAATGTGAAGTTTGCATATGGGATGGGGAACAATATTAATTATTTGTGAGGAGTTGTAATTGAGATCTTCAGTTTTTTGGAATATTGCAGTCTGTCACTAGGTGTTTGTTGTCCAGCATTTCAAGATCATGTGGTAGCCTCATCTTTAAGGGTCAGATGTCCGATGAGAATGTTGTACTATGTGGTCTTGAAATGGGCAACAAATACCCAGTAACATAGCACAGTATCCCAGTAACACTAAGATAAACCACACATTTATTTCTTCATCCATTTCATAAACTGCTTTGTAAATTGTTAATTTTTTAATACTGTGAAAACTCTCTTGTGAAAACTATTGAAGAACTTGAAAATAAGAAATATCTACCTAGATTAATCTTACATTTCCTCATATTCATTAAAAATGGTGGCGTGACAACATGGTGTTTTATACCTATATCAAAGTGGCTATGATATGCCTAGTTCACTAGATTTTGCATTGTCATGCATCAGCTTTACAGACGAAGTTGTCCTCAATATTGCAGGTGAGGTGACTCAATGCTGAGTCACTCTTTTCAGTGTGCAGGTACAAAATCATCCAGTGTTGGTGTTGAAATGTTAACTGAAGTGGCGCTTAACAGTTAAAATTTTGCCAAGAACAAGGAATTACATGCTTCTGAACTTGATAATAGAAGAATCTGCATTACAGTCATCACTGTACAGTAACATTGATACCATTCACTTGTGTTACTGATTACTTGATGCCACATATATCTAATATATTTCTAACTTCAGGTATAATGTGGGACAGAATTTAACAATGTGAGATGTGCATGTTATTCATTAAAACCACATTCAAATTGATATTCCATCACTGTTTATTACAAAGCCTATTGAAAATGGCCTGGAGGCACCACAGTGATCCAGCTCCTAATTGGATCCCTGCCAACAAATTGAAAGGACTTGTGAAGTTCAGTGCTGAAACAGAAAACATATGCAAGTATTTCACATAAAGAATTACATAAAGTGGATAAAATGAAGGTTATATGTATAGCACAGTCTGATACACTGCATAAGCCTTTCATATTTGAATATTAATTTTTTATAGTAAAGAAATGGATACAAACAAAGAGCAGGGATGGTGATCCAAAAGGAAGTTCTCTTTAACTAGGCACCATGGTGTGGGAAAAAAATACAGAGAAATGGACATGTAGCTCCAAGCATTAGTAATATTCGTAATGTGACTGGCTACTTCTCACTGTACTGACTGAGCTATCCCAACTCAAAAGAATAGCAAGAATATTTGCCTGCCACTACTGGAGTGTAATGTAAAAACTACAAGTGCTGTTTGACATTCAGACGACCGTGCATTGTGATATGTTCATATAATAAAAGCCAACGAAATGCATTATTTCTCCAATCTTTTTGATAAAGTACTCTACATGTTTCGGACAGGTCCACTGACCGTCATCAGGAGTATCTCAACACTGTATACACAGCAGCAGGTATTTGTCACGCAAATGACAAATACCTATTGCATGTACACAGTGTTGAGATACTCCTGATGATGCACAGCGGACCTGTCCGAAACATGTGGAGTACTTTATCAAATAAATTTGAGAAATAGTGCATCTTGTTGGCATTTATTATACGATTGCAAGTGCTGTAGCCACTGGGACATGTGTTTGGCTGTGTTACTCTTCTGCTACTCTCCACAGGTTTTGAAATTCATGAACTTAAAGTTGTGCTGGGGACAGAACTGGTTTTGTGCATCATACAAATAACTTACACATCATCATCACCATTCCCAGTCCTATAAGAAGACCAGTGAAGATATGTAGCAGGGTGTGTGTTTTGATGATTTCATAGGCCCCCATTGTGTCTTCAAGTACATGCTGAAATAAAGTGGTTACTCCACTGGTGCCCAGTCGTACTAGCACAGCTGCACACACTATCTCAGCCCATGAAAAACTATAATTCAACACTGGAACAAGTGAGAGAGGCATATATTTTACAACAGTAAGTTGACAGTGTTTTCAGTGAATAAATTTCAAGATATTACTCCAAATGAATGGATACAATGCTGATCGTATATATTTAGGTGTACTGTTGCCACAATTTGTGTGCTTTTGTTGATTAAATATAGTACTTGGCTGGGGGTAAACATTAAAAGTTGCTGGTTGAATTGAATTTGACATGTGTCATACCAATACCAAATTTGTATGAAACTCATTTTATCTAAGAAATGGCATATCATGTAGAGCAGTGTTTCTCAACCTTTGTGAGACCGCGGCCCGGTAAATTCTTTTTTCATAAGAAGAGGTTCTCGGTCCCAACAAATTTACTCGTAAATACCTTTCCATTTTTTTTTAAGTTCACATATTACACTAACATAAGTATTATTAATTAATTATGGCATAATCAAAAAGAGTATTAGTACATTTATGTATATGGTGTGGCATGTTGACAAATATGAAATTACATTTAAATTAGTTATCAGTCACTGGACTAATGAAATCTTGTGGCATATTGTAGTTTCCTCAGGCCAACATCTGGGTCTAAGTTTTTTGACACATTCATGAATACTTTTCTCCTCAGAATATTTCCACTATAAAACACTTATTCATGAAAACTGCTTAGAAAACTAAAATGACAAATTCCAGGCGAACCTCTTGCGGGCCGGTATAATTGATGCCAGGGTGCGGTACTGGGCCACAGCCTGGCGGTTGAGAAACACTGATGTAGAGATTTATTAGACGATTTCTGTGTGAAAATTTTTAGGTAATGCAGAGGGTCAGAAGAAACTTACTGTACAATCCTCCTGCTGCAATGTAGGACAGTAGGATGAAGATGAATTTTCTGTGTCTTGCAGATACAGCTGGTAACCAGTGACATCCTACTGCAGAACATAAGTTGGCACTTCCACCTATTGAGAGCACTATTGCTGCCTGGTAGAACTGAAAGTCCTGTAATCTGGACTTCAGGAGGAGGGGAATCATAACCCAAAATGACATTGTAGACATTTTTGTAATGACTATCAGAATCAGTGCACAGTAGAATACAGGGTAGCAAAGCACTTTCAGTTCTTCAGAGCAAGGTAAAGTCCTCTGTGTAAAACCTCCTCTTCGAACATACAAATCTGTTTCATTGTCTGAATCTTCAATGAAGAATGTTGTGTTCTGACTATTAGCAGCCAATTCAACATCGGTGAACAAAGGTTGAGGAAGACTGTCAGCTGCAGGACCTGAACGGAAGTTGAAATTTTGTGAGGTGTCAGGAGAAGTTATGTCACTATGCAATTCATCACTTCTCTCTGCAGGGCTTTTGTGAGGCAGAACACCATTTGATACATGTTGTAAATTCTCTTCAAGATCAGTGTCTTCATTGTTCCCGCTTTCTTCCATATCTTCATTCTGAAATTACAACACAGTTGATGTATGTGTAATCGTTACGAAAACAGCAATCTGATGGGCCCAGCATATATTCATTACTGAACATGTAATTAATGGTGATGCCTTTGTAGTTGTATGGTTATTAGCATGTTACCAAGTCATAGTAGTTAGCATTTATGTACTGCACTGTTCACCATCCTGTTCTCAAGACATATGAATAATTGCAGATACAGTTGCAGGCTGCAAATTTCTCTGAAGTTCTCTAATATCAGAGTATCGCAACATGCAGACACTACCCAAACATGAAAGTCAGTTAAGAAGTCACTGTGAAAATCTGAAAACTTGAGTAACATTACTTATAAAATGCAAACAATAAGGATGGATATCGGAATCCATCATTTTGAAGTACCTTAGTCATGCCCTGAATGGTAGCAGTGTTGTTAATCTAGAAATTCCACATGTGTGGAATATGTCAATTCATAGCTTCTGGAAGTTGGTTGCTCAGAATTGGCATGAGTTTTCTCATTCTTGCTAAGATGTAGTTTTGTATGCCCTGAAGTCTGACTTTTCAATATTGTTTGAGTTGCAGTGCTACTAAACTGAACATTATATTGTACACTGCCATACCTTAACCTTTTAGCGCCGAACGTCAACTAAAATGGACATGCATTGGGCCCTTTAAATAGCCGAACGGCCACTAAAGTGGCCGCGCAGTGAGCCCTTTAAATAGCCGAACAGCCGCTAAATTCCGGCGTCAAAAGGTTAATTTATGTTGGCTGCTGTGAGTGACTAGTAAGAAGCACAAATTTGGTTAGATTGAAGGCAGTGTCGTATGGTAATTCAGTTCTGTGCACAGAGGATACTGACCTGCAGTAAAGTGTATGCGATGCTTTTCTGTGTAGTCTGCGTATACTGTGGCTTTCTGAACAGAACAGCGCCTATTAGTGCTTGAAGTGTTATCCCAGCTTGTAACAGCAATGTACTAGTAAGCCCAAACTTTGTAAGAAAGCTTCCAATTAGTACAGGCATCACCATCTCACCAACAGCTTGACCCACTAGGCAGAGTGTGTGGACTATAGGGAGACGTGAACTAAAGTACTTCTGTAGCAAATACTCGCACTGTATTGTTGCCATACTAGCACCAGTTCCTGAAAAGACACTACTGGTAAATCCATTGAGCAGTTATTCTTGAAAACTCTTTTGAGTGCTCTAAATGCCATTATTTCCCCACCTGTTATGGAACCAGAATTTCATACTTTGTTCTCAGGAGCATGACATTGGGCCATATCCTGAGCCATTTGACTCCAAACTGTGTTATTGTGTGTTTTCCAGACACATTTTAATATTAACCTTCCATCTGTGCCTGCATCTCCCAAATGGTCTCTTTCCCTTCATTCATCATGACTTAAAATTTTCATATTTCTTAATTTCTCCATACACGCTGTATGTCCCATTCACTTTGTCCCTCTTGATTTGATAACCTTAATTACATTTAATGAATGGTACAAATCATGAGGTGCATGTTGAACCTGTTTTTTGGATAATGCCATGATGTATATGTAGGCTATGTTTCCAATGTATCAAAAGATTTCTCCTGTCTCCATCTTCGAGGCAGATTGACCATCTACTGGTCCCTGGCAATACTTACAGTGTAAACTACATGGCGTCACATTCACTAAGACTGTAATCTTTCATAGGACAGGTTGATTTGATTAATTATATGGATCAGTTTCGACTGACCTGTGTATAGGAAGTGGTAATGATTACAATACAAGTCACATCTATACACTGACAGCACGCAGGTGCATTATTTATGTTATTACTGAATTATTGTTATTTCCACTCTCTTAGGTCCAAATATTATTCTCAAACTATTCTGAACTTTCGAGAATAAGTGTTATCAAACATAACTCCCATGTGTTAGAGGAAAAGGAAATTTCTGGAAAATTGAGTGTTGTGTGTGCTTGCCAAACCAATATTTGCACCTTGCAGTTTTGACTACAGTTTATATCCCCTTGCAGCCATGGTTTGCCTAGGAAGAACTTCTGTACAATTTTTAATGACATGGGAGGGGTTAAACAGCTTTGAATAGACTATCATAATTAGACATTTTTCCTTATGCTCACTTCTTACCCTGTTCTTATTAGGAAACTATTTACCAAGTTCCCTGAACCCTGTTTTTAATGCAGATATTCAAGTTTAATGAATGCAGTTTTGCCGGGTACATTGTTATCCAAGAATACTTATAGGTAAACTGCATCTGGCATGGTTCATTCATGTACTTGTTGCTGGAAAATGCCTAAGAGACTTTGAATATATATGTAGATTGTATAATGATGTTTATATGTGGATTCTTATAACTTAATATTTAAGAGCTGACCATTGCTCTGCTGTATTTTGTAAATGTATTCCAGTTGCGGACACACATTATAGACTGCTAGTGATAGAATCTATGAACTAATTCTTCCCCTGTTCCAGCAACAGTCCATACCTCATGCTTTCAGAGGAAGGAAAACATAATGGAACATGAAGAGCAAGCAGGTTTGGATGCATATCCTTGCTTGCTGTATCAGAACTTGATAATGTCACAGTTCAGTTTCTTGCTGCTACCTGACTGATAAAATAATAGCTGCTGTACTTCTGATCAAGTAGTATATGTTATTAGTGCAGTGGTAAGTTGCAGCTAATTAATCACACAGTATTGGGAAATTATTTGTGCAGTAAGTTCCATAATTTTTTAAAATGATATATGTCAGTGTGGTTGAGGTTACCTGCAAGAATTCCCACTGCTATATAAATCATTTCTGCAGTTCTTGGAATTAGGCTAATGACTATGAGTCCAGATGAAACAAGAAGAATTCCAGTTCCACCCATGCAGGAACCACTGACCACAGATGTCAGAGTTATGCTCCAAGGATCTGCAACAGTTAGAAGCAAGATGTTACAATAAATAAATAAAGAAAGAAGAAGAAGAAGCAAACTATAGCTGATTACTGACCCTGACTGAACTTAATAAAAGTATCTTTTATTTTAAGATAATTCAGTCCTGCTCTGCTGTTAACTAAATGTATGTATTACCCAGTAAACATTCTTACATAACACCATATATAAGGCAATTAAAAACAAGTTTTGGCTTATTACAAGTCATCATAGGTCCTACTCTTTTAATAATAAAAACTTATGGCTGAAGTGAAGAAATAGATCTCTTCCTTACAAAGAATGTCATAGGGATATGTTAAGAAATTATTAGTAAAAGTGCAAGAAAAATATTACTTACAAAAATACAGTACAAGGGTAGTGCGCAAGGTTTGTGTAAGAAACTGTTTCTAAAAGAATTAAAAAAAAAAAAAAACATGGGTAGGCATTACAATCAATAAAAAAAACAAAAATTGATCATTATCTTTTAAAAAAAAAAAATAAAAAAATTGAAATATTATTTTAAAATTTTTTAATAAAATTTTAT